>JAESGI010000034.1_pt1 | contig 283622 bp, 258 predicted proteins | sample 9269671 | NCBI WGS metagenome assembly JAESGI01 (sample SAMN14515641, study PRJNA621666) | algae metagenome | isolation source: Nostoc indistinguendum CM1-VF10 and co-occurring heterotrophs from gravelly... | place: USA: Clark Mountains, San Bernardino, California | collected 1998-06-05 | reverse complement strand
GTCGACATGCCCGAACGGGCGGTCCGCCATATACGCCGCCGACGGCGCACGCCGCAGCACATAAGCCTCCCCACCCCACGCGAACGCAAAACTCTCCATGTTCGCGCCCCCGGACAAGCGACACAGCTCCGACAGCTCCCCGGAACCCGCTACTCGCGACATCAAGGCACTCAATAAATCAGCGAAAGTGGTCATGCGCCCCTCCGTCGCGCGCGCATTTCGCTCAACTCGCATGTCCGAAACATTCCCCGCACTCGCCACATCCCCGGCCTAACCGATATCCTTAGTATACTAACTATATCGATGGACGCCATCATGGGCAAGCAGAGAGATGGCGGCGCCCGGCCCACGATCCTGCAGCGACCGATGACGGCATATTCCGGATGCGAGGCCGGGATTAACAGGCACCCCCTCGGCTGTCCCAAAACGGGTCCTTAGAATATTAATCAAACTTTCAATTTGCTTAAGTTTCCTTAACTTTTTAGAAGGTGTCCCACTGAAGAGCCAAAACGTCCGTCGCGATGTCCGCGTCTGTGAAGCGAGCCGGGGGGTTCGCCACACATGCGGTTGGGGGAAATGATGCAAATGCTTTGGGGGGGCAGGCCCGGTCTGCCCGCAATTCGAATTGCGTGTATCGCTACCGGGTTGCTGGCCACGATGGCGCCTGCACAGGCCCACCCCGATTCCGTCGCGATCGATGTCTCCGCAGAGATCAAGGAACGATGCGGCTTCACCGCCAAGGGTCCGGCGAGCATCGATGCGCCGCGCGACCTCGAAGATGCCGCCAGCCTGTCGATCAAGGTCGGCCTCGACTGCAACACCCCCTATGCCGTGGGCGTGACGTCCGAAAATGGTGCACTGGTCAACCTCGACGCCAAGGATGACGGCTCGGGCTACGCTTTCAGCAAATCCTATCGTGTTGCGCTTGCGCTGGAAACCGACCGCGGCATCGTCCGCAGCGAGCGGTGCCGGTCGGGCGAACTGTCGCGCGACGGCAATTGCGATTTTGCCGCTTCGCGCGCGGGCAAGGGTTTGAAGTCGGGTCGCGGGATCAGCGTCGGCCGTGACGCGATCATCACGATCGACTGGCCAGCCCAGTCGACATTGCCGCGCCGGCTCGCCGCCGGCCGATACAAGGACACATTGATTCTGGTGGTGGGGCCTCGCGGATAATGCGGACCCACTCCACGAAGTGCGGCGCGCGGGTCGACGCGTCGCTGACATGCCGGACAAGCCCTTCGCGGGCACCGGCGAAGCCGATGGGGCCATCTGCCGGCCTCGATTTACCCGCGCCCCGATTCATGGGCGTCATTTAACTTAAGAGGAGTTGAATATTATGAAGCGTATCATTCTCGCGGCCAGCACGGCCATTGCGTTCGCCGCGACTGCCGGCGCTGCCTCGGCCGCCGAATCGGCCACCGTGAACATCAACGCCGAAGTCGCCAGCAAGTGCGGCGTTTCGGCAACCACGACGCAGTTCACGCTGGACGAACTCACCGGCGCTGACGCCAAGGTGCGTGCGGCCGTTACCGACGAAATCGCGGCGAAGCTGAACAGCGCGAAGATCATCCCCTTCTGCAACAAGGCGGGCAGCCAGGTTGAAGTGAAGCGCGGTGTCCTTTCGCGCGTCGGCAACACCGGCACCGGCACGACGACCGGCGGCTATGCCCAGCATGTCCGCTACAACCTCGACACCTCGATCGCCGGCCTGGCGCTCGACTCGACGTCGACCGCCGGCGCCTCGAACGTTGCCCAGCCCTTCGGCGGCCACACGAGCGCCAGCGACGCCAACACGCACATCAAGTTCGTGAAGGCTTCGGCACAGGGTGACCCCGTCGCGTCGTCGAACGGTTCGACCCCGACCGCAACCGACTGGTCGTCGCTGACCGATCGTCGCCTGATCGCAGGCACCTACACCGGTTTCGTCACCATCGAACTGACGCCCGCGTCGTAACAATTTTCCGGAGGCGGGGTTCGCTCCGCCTCCGGATTCTTGCCTGAACCCAAGATCATGACCATCACCCTTCCGCGTTTCGCGCGTTCATGGATGGCCCCCGTCGTGGCCATCGTCCTGCTCCTGGCGCTGATCGCGCCGGTCGTAGCGATCAACGTGCAGCCCGTTATCATCGACCTGCATTCGGCCGGCCGCCGGGCGTCGGCGGTCATCAGCCTGCAGAATACTTTTCCCGACGCGGTTCCGATCGAACTGACCGCGCACCCCATTCGGATCGTGAATGGCGAGTTGCAGGAGTTCGAGGAGGAAGAGGCCGAAGACCTGCTGATCTTTCCGGCGCAGGCCACGGTTGCCAGCGGCAGCACACAGGCCTTCCGCGTCCAGTGGGTCGGCGAACCCGACCTCAAGGAAAGCAAGCATTTTTATGTGACGGCGGCGCAGCTTCCGGTTGCGCTGTCCGAAGACCAGAACGCCGTCCAGGTGCTGCACCGGTTCAAGATCCTCGTCAGCGTCGGCGCCGCCGCCGCCACTTCGTCGCTGGAAGTGACCGAGGCCCGCATCGGCGTCGATGCGAACGGCAAGCCGCGCCCCGTCCTGACCGTCAGGAACGACGGCACGACCTATGGCTATGTCAGCCAGCGCCGCATGACGATCGTCCAGCGCGACGCGAGCGGCGCAGAAATCTTCCGCCAGACCTTCGAACCCGACGAGATCGGCCAGCGCATGGGCATGGGGCTCGTCCCATCGGGCCAGAGCCGGAACCTCGCCGTCAATGTCGAACTGCCGAAGGCAGAGGGAGCCTTGTCGATCGAACTGGCGCTGGCCGGAAGCAACTGAAGACCGTGCGCCGTTCCCGTTCCCGCCTGATTGCCCTGGGAGGGCTCATATTGTCGCATCCCACGGCGGGCGTGGCGGCCGGGGAAATGGCGCCGGGCGCGAACGCGCGCGGGACGCCGCCCGCGAGCCCCGCCGGCGGCGTCCCGCTGGCGGTTGTCGCCGCAGCCCAGCAACCGGCGCAGCGACTGAACCCGACGGGCCGCGACATCCCGATGGGCGGGCCGCTGATGGACAATGGCTTTGTCCTTGGCGACATTTCCTACACGCTGACCACCGACGATCGCATCCTCGTCGACACAAAGATGCTGTTGCCGATGCTGCAGCGCGTACTGACCGCCGACGCCCTCCAGAAACTGGCGGCGGCCATCGGCGACCGCTACAGCATTTCGACGGCGGAACTCGCCGATATCGACCTTCGCCTCACCTATGATCCGTCGAATTTCGGGCTGCGGCTCGATGTCGAGCCCGGGATGCGGCCACGGCAGATGATCAGCGTGTCGGGCGGGATCGACCCCCTGTCGGGTCCGATCGTGCCGGCGGCGAATTTTTCGGCCTATGTGACCGCCGCGATCAACACCGACTATGTCCACAAGGGCGGCGATACCGGGCTTTCGACACCCAATATCATCCTCGACAGCGCGGCGCGCCTGGGCGGCTTCGTCCTCGAGAATGAGGCGAATATCCAGCGGCGGTTCCGGCGCGAAGGCACGCGCCTCGTCTATGACGACCTGCGCCGCACGGCACGCTACACCGCGGGTGACCTCCAGCCGATCTCGCGCGGATTTTCGGGCGCATCGCCGATGGCAGGCGCTTCGATCGTGCGCGTCTATGCCGACCTGGAACCGCAGCGGAACATCCAGCCGCGCGGCCAGCGCTCCTTCACCCTCACCCGCCCCTCGACGATCGAAACGATCGTCAACGGGCAAACGGTGCAGCAGACACGCCTGAACCCCGGCACTTACGACATCGGCGATTTCCCCTTTGCGCAGGGGTCGAACGACGTCCGGCTGATCATTCGCGACGACACCGGACGCGAAGAGGTCGTGTCCTTCTCGCTGAACTTCGATCGCACCCTGCTTGCCTCGGGATTGACCGAGTTCGGGCTCTATGCGGGCGTCGAGGCGCCATTCAGCCTGAACGGGCGCCGCTACAGCGACAGACCGGTCTTTTCGGGCTTCTATCGCCGCGGCCTGACCGACGAACTCACCGCGGGCGGCAATTTCCAGCTCACCAACAAGGGCGGCGTCGCGGGCGCCGAGATCGTGTGGGCTGCGCCGCTCGGAACGCTGGCGTTCAACCTCGCCGGTTCCAGGAATGAAGCGACCGGCAGCGGCTATGCCTTCAACGCCGGCTATGAATTCACACAGCTGGGGTCGAACAACAATGCGCGGTCGCTCACCGCGACCTTCCAGACCATCAGCAAGAAATTCGCGACCCCGGGCGCGATCGTGGCGAACAATCCGTTCGCTTATGAATTCGGTGCGACCTTTTCGCAGTCGTTCGGCCCCGAACATTATGTCACCGCCGACGCCTTCTATTCGGTGGGCCGCGGCAACAACCCCAATCAATCTTCGTTTCGCGCGACGCATGGCTGGCGCCCGAATCAGCGGCTGCTGCTTACCACCGAAGCATCGTACGAGGACCGTCAGCAACGGTCGGGTTTCGGCATCCGCTTTTCGCTCACCTATCGCTTCGATCGCAAGTCGAGCGCGACGGCGGATGTCGATACGCGCCGCGAACGCGCCCGGCTCAGCTACCAGCGGTCGAGCGGCACCGGCGTCGGATCCTATAACGGATCGGTCAGCATCGACCGGGTGGAAGATTCAGTCGGCGCCAACGCGAATTTCAGCATGATCGCCAACCGCGCCGAATTCGGCGCCGCGCACCTCACATCCTTCTCGAACAGCGGACGGATCGTCGATCAGCGCACCTCGCTTCGCGGCGCCTTCTCGCTCGCTTACGCCGACGGGACCGTCGCGCTGTCGCGCCCGATCTACGACAGCTTTGCGATCCTCAAGACCCACGACACGCTGGGCAAGACGCCGGTGTATGTCGACCGGCGCAAGGATGAATATGTTGCGCGGTCGGGAACGTTCGGCGGCGCCGTGATGCCTGAATTGAGCGCGCACACCCCGCGCCTGCTCAGCTATGATGTCCCCGAAGCCCCGGCGGGCTACGACATCGGATCGGGCGTGCTGCAATTCCAGCCGCCCTATCGGTCGGGCCATGTGATCGAAATCGGGTCGGATTATTTCATCAGCTATATGGGCCAGCTGCTCGACGGCCGCGGCGAACCCGTCAGCCTGGTCGCGGGCTACGCCTATGAGGACGCATTGCCCGACCGCGCACCGATCCGTATGTTCACCAACCGGTCGGGCCGTTTCGCGATCCAGGGCCTTCGCCCCGGCCGCTGGCGTATCGAAATGCCGACGGCGAACGGCACCGCGACCTATCGTATCGAAATTCCCGCAGCCAGCACCGGAATGGAGCGCGGCGGCGTCCTGGAACCTGAGGAACGGAAATGAAAACGCCAGCAATGATCCTGATCGCGGCGGCCGCCTGTACGGTGCCGCAGGCCGCATTCGCCAGTTGCGCCGATTTTCGCGCATCCTCGAGCGAACTCAGCCTCCAGTACGATCCGTTCAGCCCCGCGGGCGTCGAGCGGACCTTCACATTGCGCACCCGACGGCTGGATCCCAATGTCACCGCGGTGCGCGTGGTCATCGCCGATCCGGGCAGCATCGAACGCGGCGCGGCGCTCGGCCTCGACAACGCCGTGCGATACGACATCCGCTGGACGCGCGACAGCGGACGGATCGTCTTCGTTTCGGGTGCGGAACAACCCAATGCGACGAACGGGGCGCTGATCCAGTTCGGCCCCTCGCGCTCGGGCGACAGCGTCAACGAAACCTTCCGCATCCGGATTCCGGCGGGGCAGGCGATCGGCGCCGGCGACTATTACCAGCCGCTCGAGCTTCGCTTCATATGCTATACCGGCCGCGACGAGATCGACCGCAGCATCCAGACCGGATCGCAGGTCGCCGTCAACTTGCGGGTGCCGGAACGGATTTCGACCTTTGTCGGCTCACCGGGGACCCGGCGCGGACGGATCGATTTCGGCGAGATCGATGCGTTGGGCGGAAACCAGATTCGCGGCCTGATCGTGACGGCGCAATCGACCATTCCCTATGACATCCGCGTCGACACCGAACGCGGGGCGTTGAAGCGATCCGACCGCGACGATGCGGAAGTTCCCTACAGCCTGAAATTGTCGGGGTTTCCGGTGTCCGACCGGTCGCGCCTCGTTTGCGACCGCACCCCTGCACCGGGCGGGCGGGCGCACAACCTGCAGGTCGAACTCAACGGCGACGATTTGCGCAAAGCCCCCGCGGGCGCCTATCGTGATATCGTCACGCTGACCTTTTCGCCGCGCCTCGGCTTGGCGGGCGGCGAAGGATGTTCCGCCACGCGAGGCTGACCGCCACGCGTCGTAGGCTTTTAGAAAACGGGTCCCTTGGGCTGGGCGTCGATGCTCAGCGCGATGCTGCCTTCGGGCAGATCGTCTTCGGAAAGGACCAGCCGCAGCGGCCGTTCGCGAAACTCCGCCGACGCCGCATCGACGATGATCGTGTGCGTCGCCGTGGCGGAAAGCGGGACCCGCGCATTGCCGACCTCGACCCAGGCATCGGTCAACCCGGCCGGGTGGTTCAGCGTCACCGTATAGCCTGCCATGCTGTTGCAAAGCTCGGTCATGACGCCAAGGTTGTTCGTCCCGGCGCGGAACGGCTGTGCCGGGCTGGCGGCCACGCTGACCTGGCACACCGTCGGCACGCGCGCGAAGATCGTGAGCGACGTCCCGTCCGACGCCGAAGCAGGCGTTGCCACTGCTGCGATCGCGACGAGCACTGCGGCGCTCCGATTAAATCCTGCCTTTGGCATAGCTAGCCTCCTGTTTCAGGAACCGCTCTAAGCCGCCGGTCTAAAGTTGTGTTTAATCGCCATGGTTAAATATCTTAACCTTGCCGGGCAGGTCCCAAAGGCAGGAATTACTTCCTATATTTCGATCATGATCCGTATCTTGTCCGGCGTCGTCCCGACGACGCGGGCAATTTGTTCGCGGCTTCGGGCGAGCAGGTCTTCAAGCATTTCGGGAACATCGGGTCCGAACAGTTCGGACATCGGGATACCCAGCGCATTCGCCAGCGCCTTCATCCGGGCGTCGCGCGGGCGCGCCTTGCCGGTTTCCCACGCACAGATCGCGGGCATGCTGACCCCGAGTTGCGACGCCATCTGGGCCTGCGTCAGCCCCTTCGCCTTGCGCAATTGTTTGAGGCGGTGACCGAAATCCTCCGCCGGCGGTGAAGCCAGCTGCTTGTCGGACGAGGCGATATCGCGGCTGACCGTGCTGCGCAGTTCGACCGCGCTCAGCGCGCCGGCAGAAAGCGCAACGTCGAATTCGCAGCCGTAAAGCCGACCACTCGCCCATATGACGCGCGCCGCCGTCGTCCCTGCATGGGGCAGCTCGATGGCGATTTCCTCGCCCGGCGCCAACGCGGCCTCGCTTTCAAGCAGCAGGCCCGACGCCGATATATTGTGAATAAGGACTTCGGTCGCACCGCGCGCGGCACTGATACCCTGGGTCTGGAGGCGCAGGTTTCGCCGTGCATTCCGCCGCTTTCCGCCCTGCTGTTCCTGATCGTCAAGATATGCGGTTATGACCATTTGTGCGCTTTCAAATAGGCACTTAGTCAACCCCCATCAGTTAACAGACCGTTATTGCGAAAGGCAGCGGATGCTGCCGCGCCACCATAAAGGCGGCAATGCGCCGCTTCAATGCGGTGCATCATCGTCCGGTCGCGCGGCGCGGGCGGCAGGACGCGCCGTTGCGTATCGGCGGCAGGAGCGGGTGAAGGAAGACTGTGGGGGGGCGGCTCTAAACCTAACCCCCCACGTCGCTAACGGACTCGACCAGATCGGCCACCGTTCCAGCCGGACAAATTGTCATGCTGGATGGCCACGCATAGCGCCGCTGCCGCATTTATAGCACAGGCGAGCCGACAGACAAAGCGGCAATAGCGGCTCAAGCCGGCACATTGTCGCGTTTTCGCATCGGCGGATCGCCATGGACGACATTGTGCGGCGACACCCCGGCGACCAGGTTCTCGGCGGCAAGCCAGAGGTAATCGTCAATCCCCGTATCAATCCGCTCGACGCTGTGTACCCGGATTCCGACGCGGGCGAACCCACCCTCAGGTGACTTCCTGTCGGCAATTCCGATGCGGTTCTGCGCAATGATGATGAAACGCCCCAGATAGCCGTGGACGCGGATGCCGAACTGAAAGCGGGTGTCGGCGTCGGGTTGATCGTCGGCCCAGTCGAGCAGGTTGCGTTCGATGCGCAATGTGTCGACATTGCCGACAAACATCCCCGACGAGCGTTCATGCGCCCGCGACGGAGCCCGCAGATAGATGGCATTGTCGCTGACGCGGACATTATGCGCGATCTGGGTCTCGCCCTTTTCGATGCTGACGCCGACGTGGACGCCCTGCAGGAAACCCCAAATCCGATTGCCCTCAATGGTCACCTCGCCCAGATGCCCGCCGCCGCATGTTATGCCCTGCCGCGCCCCCGCGGTGGCCGGCATCGCGTGGGCCCGGAACCATCGGTCGACATTTCGGTGGCGCGCACGCAGCCGGTTGTCGGTCGCCATCACATAGGCGACCGCCATCAGGCGTTCGGCAAAGCCGTCGATGTCGCGCGGTTCGTTCAGCGTATAGACCGCGTCGTCGGCAAACAGCGCCTGCCAATCCTCCAGCGCGATCGGCGTGTCGAGCAGTGCGGTGACGCTGCCGTAAATCAGATAGTCGCCCTCGACCACCAGCGGCCCGTTCCGGGCCCGGCGCGGCGGCCGGCGCGTCGGACGGGCGGCCCGCCCGGCCGCGACCTCGACACCGCCGGGCAGCAGCGCCGACAGCAGCGCCTCTTCGCGGGCGCCGTCGGCAAGCGTCGCGGTGCGCCGCCGTCCCTGCGCGACAAAGCGCCGCACCGTCGGGGTCCCCGTCTCGAACTCGGCCGCGCGGCGCGCAAGGCTTTCGACATGCGCGGTGATTGCAGCCGGGGTCGTATCGCCGACGAGCGGATTGGCGCGGAGCATCACATCCCATTCGGCCTGCGGCACCGACGACGGGAAGACCGCCTGCAAATCGCCGAACGACAGGATCCGGCGGTCGTCGGGGTCGCGGCGCGTGTCGGCGTCGACCGCCCGAACCCGCCGCACCAGCGCCCTCGCGACCGCTTTCGCCCACGCCTTGCTGTGGATCAGCCGATTGTCGTTGAGCTTGCTGCCGCGCCCGCCGACAACCAGTTCGTTCTGCGCGACGATCGTGTTGATGGCGTCGGTGACCAAAATGCCGTCCTGGAGATATCCGGTGATCAGCCGGTTGCGCATGACGCGAACCAGCGGGCTGGGCTTCTCCTTGTCTCCCGCGACGGTCAGGCACGTCCGCCCGGTCTCGATATCCCCGCCGCAGCGCAGCGTCATGTCGCTGACATCGACGATCGCGGTGTTGCGGATCGTGATCGAGCCCTTGCGATCCTGCCTGATCGCGTCGATTTTTTCATATGCCTCGACATCGGACTTCGGCGGGGTCGGCGCGTGCGGCGTGTCGAGCGTTTCGACGCGCAGGTCGCGCAGCGTCACGCTGGCGAAGCCGTCGAACATGATTGCGCATTCGCCCCTTTTGGCAACGATGCGCGTCCCGTCGCCCGCTCCCGACATGCGGACATTGCCCTTGCCGTTCAGTTCGACGAACAGCGAGGTCGAAAAGGTCCCGCGCTGGAAACAGATCGCGATATCCTCGTCATAGTCGATGAACCGCAATGTCTCGACCCAATTGCTCCCCTCCTCGATCACATAGGTCGAACAGCCGCCATGGCCGCCGTCCGTGTGGAAGCGCGCCGAAAAGATGATCGGCGGGGTTCCGGGCGCAAGGCCGCCGACAAGGCTGGCCTGTACCTGGTGGATCTCGTCGGCCGCGGCGGGATCGAGCGACCATCTGACTTCGGCCAGCCCGTCTGGTCCGGTCACCTGCTCGAACGCCGCGACATGGCCGTTCGACCCGGCTTCCAGTTTCCCGGTCCGACCGGCCGGGCCAAGGAATTCCCATTTGACGCGCGCGCCATTGACCGGCGTCTGCCCACGCATCACCGCGACGCGCAGCTTCGCCGGCAGCGGGACGAGCCCCGCCGCATTTTCAGCCGACACGCTCTGCCCGTCGCCGCCGCGATAGAGCAGCGCCCGGTCGGTCAGTGTCGCGAGCGGGATACGGCAGTCCTCGATCGCGGCCGCTTTGATCATCGCGAGCGGGGCGTAGCGAACCACCGGCCCATGCGGCGTTTCGGCGATGTCGGCCAGGTTGCCGTTGTCCCACGCGATCGACCCGTCGGCGCGCACCGCACAGGTCCAGTAATCGCCGCGGCGGAAGCGCGCGGCCGCCCCGCCGGTCAGCTGGATCGTCAGCCCGTCGCCCAGATCGATCACGGCGGAATCGCTGCCGTTCGGTGCCAGCGCGGCCGCGGCCATCCCGACCGGCGCGCCGTTCGTTCCGGCGGGGATGGCATCCCACAGACGCAGGAACCAGGTTCCGTCGTCGCTGACGCCGGTGTTGGCGACCGCGCCGCTCGCCGGCTCGACAAGCGTGACACTGTCGTCGCTCGCCAGCGCCACCTGGAACAAGCGTTCGGGCGTGACGGCCGGGGCGGCGTCGAGGTCGTCGTGGATCGACAGGATTTCGGCATAGGTGCCCGGCGCGAACCAGTTGCGCGGATCGAGCGAAGGCGGCGTCACCGTCAGGCGTCGTCCGTTGACCTCGCTCACCTGCACCATCAGGCTGGCGTTGCGGCGCGACAGTTTCAGCTTCAGCCCGTCGAGGCCGAAACGCGGGCCGTCGGCGGTCTGCTCGAGCACGTTCCCGCCGTGCACCTCGACGCGGTAGAGCAGATTTTCGAGGCGCGTATAGCCGCCCCCAGGCGTCAGCGAGCAGGGATCGGTCGACGATCCACCGGTCTTTTTGATGAAGGCAAGCTTGCCCGACGACGGCAGCGCCATCGCGCGCCAATTGTCGTCCGACAGGATCGTGTCGCACGTCGCCGCGCTATTGGCCGGGGTCAGCGGGAAAACGCGCCAGTCGTTGATCGATCGCCCCGACGCTTGCGCATCGCCCAATGCGCTGTCGGCAAAGTTGCTGTCCTCGACCGGGTCGACATGGCGGACGAGCGCCTTCAGGACGAGCGCCGCTGTGGCGCCGACATTTCCCATATAGGGGTGCGGTTGTCCGGCGAGGGTGCATGCCGCGATATTCTCGACGCGCCAGCCGTCGAGATAGGCATCCCCCGCACCGATCGAGACGACTGCGGGCGCCCCCCCGATCGTCGCGGCGAAGGCGCCGGTGCCCGCGGGCACGACCAGCCGGCCGGGCGACCCCATCGTATCGCGCGCTTCCTCTTCGATGCGCGCGAGCAGCGTTTCGGCCTGCCCGTTGATATCGGCGTCGAGCAGCACCTGCCCCTGCCGCGCCACGACGGCGCGCAACTGACGGGCGTCGCGCTGCGGAATCCGCAGTCTTGTGGCGTCGCTGCGTATCGTCATGGCCGGTTCCTTCGCATACTGACCGCGCTTGAACGCGTGTCGTCGATCAGTCCGGCTTCATTGCCGAACGGCAGATAGTCGTCGAAAAGGCTGCGCACATTCGCCATGCGGAGCGCGGTTGCGGAGCGCGAGAAGGCGCCCATCTCGCTTTCGCCCTCGCCGCCCCGCGCGATCGCATCGCCGGTCATCGGATGGAGCATGGCGAGCGTCGGCTCGTCGAGCGCGGTGTCGAGCAGGGTCGGCGCGGTCGCGAGGCGGATGTCGGCCTTTTCTTCGTCGGTGAGCGCGTCGCCCTTCCGCTCCGCGGCCGCAGCGAGCGCGAGGTCGGGCTGGCAGCGGAAGCGGCGCGGAAGCGAGGAGCCGTCGGCTGTCCAGCTATAGCGAACGCATCCCGCCTGCGTCCGCTCGGCGGTCACCGGACCCACGAACAGGCCGTTGGTGGCCTCGACGGATTTCACATGCGCCGGGCCGATCAGCGTCAGGTTGGCGAAATCGGCGTCGATCCCTTTGGCGGCAATCGCCATGCCAAGGGCACCGTCGCTGCTGACGATAGAGTCGTGCACCGACAGCCGCCCGCCCTGGCTGCCGTCGAGTTCGATCTTTCCGGTGATGCAATGGTCGATCCCGATCGACGCGCCGGCAAGGCTGCCGACCGACTTCAGCGCCGAGGCGCCCGGCGCGCGCAGCGTCGAGTGGCGGACCAGCAGGTCCGACACGCTGTCGGCCTCGAGTTCGAGCCCTGCGGTGAGGATAAGCCCGTCGAGGACCAGCCGCCCGGCACCTCCGGTCTGCGTCTTCACGCGCAGGCGTGCCTCGACCGCGAACTGCCGCGCCTGCCGCACCACATATCCCAGCCGGGCGGCGTCCGGATCAAAGCCCGGGCGAACCTGCGGGCTGACCCAGCGCGCCGCCACGATATGCAATTCGCTGCCCTTCGGAAGCTTGATCGACCAGCTCCCGCCCGTCGCGCGTCCGCAATTGTGCAGCACGATCAATCCGCGCTTCCCGGTGCGGTCCTGCGCGTTCCATGCGGTCAGCGCCGCCGCGAGCGACGCCGCCACATTCACCCCGGCGGGCGGGGGGTCGTCGGACGCGCCGACCAGCCAGACGATCGTGCTCCCCGACGGTTTGTCGATCACCTCGAAAGGGACGTCGGCGTCGTTGCGATCGTGCGGCCCTGCGCCGATTTCGCGTCCGATCCCGGTCGCATAGGCGATCCGCACCGCTTCGACGGCATGTCCGGGCGCCGTGTTCGCGACGATCAGCCGGCCGGTCACCGGATCGAAGCCGCACGCGATGGGACTATTCCCATCATGCTTCTGCGGCCCTGCCGCGTCGCCGGTGAACCAGCGATGCGCGCGCTCTGCGGCGGGCCGGTCGCCCACATTGGCTGGCGGGTCGTCTAGGTTGGCAATCAGGATTTCGGCCGGGGGGACGCGGCGATATTGCATCGCGCCGCCCACGTCGCGGCCGAGGTAAATGGTAAAGGGACGCCCCAGCCCGTCGAACCACGGCGATGATGCGAGGCGCGGATCGCGACCTTCGAGCGCGCTCTCCCGCAGCTCCTCGGTTTCCAGATGGAGTGGAAGCCGGCGCAGCCGGTCGGCGAGATCGCTTTCGACGACGCGGCCTTTCGCGTCCTGCGAGCGCCGGTCGGGGTTGAACAGGCGCAACCGTTCGCCATCGACCGGGGCGAGCTGGAAGTAACCGGCTGGCGCCTGCCCGCCGATCCGCCACGGCCGTGCCAGCGGCACCGCCGCGAGATCAGCCTCGCTGTACGGCCCCAATCCCTTTGCCGCGTCAAACGTCGGCGCGACGGGGCGCAACAGGTGGACGCCGACATTCGGGACATGGTGCCGTCCGCCGGTTCGCGCGATCGACCGCACGTCGACGAGACGGGGAAGCTGGTCGAACGCGGTCGCGGTGGCGGCCGCCGTGCCGCCCGCGATCAGCGATGCTGCCCCCGGACGATCGGGGCGGATGTCCGCCATATGCGCAAGGCGTGCCAGCCGCGCATAATATTCGACCGCCACCGCGCCGAAACCGCCGGCATCGCTGGCCAGCGCCTCGATCACCCGCGCCGTCCCCTTGCCCCGCCGATAGCGCATCGTGTTGGCGATATAGGCGCGCATGCTCTGGCCGGTCCCCGGAGGCAATGGCTGGAGTGGCTCGGCCGCGATCAGCGCCGCAATGTCAGGCAGCATCGCTTCGGGCGCGGTTTCGGCAAACATGCCGTCGTACAGGGCGTCGATTTCGCCTTCGACCTCGACCACCCCCGACGCCAGGACCTGGAGCAACGCGCGCAGCGGATAGCCCTGCGCCGCATCGACGGTCTGGACATGCGTGGGCAGCAGCGCGAACAGACGCTGGCCCTCCGCCTTGATCCGCGCGCTGCCAGCCGGCTCGGTCATAGGACAAGCTCCTCAAAGGCGAGGCGCGCTGGATCGAGCGCGAGCAGGCCCGCGCGCAGCAGCGCGCCGGTATCGGGATCGATCGAGGGTGCCGGGCACAACAGCCGGCCTTCGCTTTCCGCCGGATGCCCGGTGCCAAGTGTGAAGGCCCTGATTTGCGCCGCCTCGACACCCGGAACCGCCTGGACGGCGGCCAATATCTCGCTGCGATGCAGTCCGCGGCCGAACGGCCTGCGATCGGCGCCGAAACGTGCGGCAAGCGCTGCGCGCGCGGCCGTCTCGACATCGGCGCGGACGAGGTCGGGGTCGGTCGTCAGAGCAATCGCGATCGTTGGGTGGATCAGGTCGAACCCTTCGATCCGGACCTGGCGTCCGGGGACCGTCACCCGTTTCAACTCGTCGGCGAGGCCGGTCACGATATCCGAATCGGGTGCCGGCGAAGCGAGGTCGCTGGTCGCGATCGTCAGGCAGACGAACGAGCGCATCCCCTGGTACAGCTCGGTCGCCAGCGCCTTGCCGACACCGCGATAGGCCGCGGCAAAGGCTTCATGGTCGGACAGGCTGACGACGCGGTCGAGCGTCCGCACCGACTGCGGCGCGGCATGGCGCAGCACGTCGATCGCCTCGGGGTCGCTTCCCCCTTCGGCAAGCACCGGATTGCCGATCTTCGCGATGCCCGCGACGGGCGCCATTGCCATCGTCAGCCGCCCGGCGGCCAGATTGCCCGCGCGGCCTGCCCCCGTGCGATACAGCGCCGTGACATTGTGGAGGCCGCTCGGCAGGCTGCCCCCGAATTGCAGGACGCTCGCCCCCTCGCCGTCGGTGCGCAGGGTAAAGGCATGATCGTCGCTGCCGCGTCCTGCCAATGTCGCCACATGGTGCCACCGCCGTCCGTCCACGCGCGCCTCGATGGCCGGGGCATAGCCGCGTGCGGTCGCCGCGGGCACATGGCTGAGCGGCTTGCCTTTCAAGGCGAAGCGCTGGTTGCGGCGCCCGGCATCGCCCGAACCGATGATCTCGGCGCCCTGCACCGGGGTTTCGCCATGCGATGCGCCGATACAATTGCCGAGCAGGCGGAGCGTCGTCGACCGGAAGCGCATCTTCACCGGACGCTCGAACCGCAGCATGGTGCGGCCATTTGATATGGTGGCTTCGGCGATCGTCGCAACCTCGCTGACGATCTCGCCCTCCCTGCCCGCCTCATTCATCCATCGCTGTCCGGTCAGGACGACGCGGCGCCCGACGGGCAGCGACGCGACCCCCTCGATCTCCAGCATGTCGGCAGTGCCGGGAAGCGCGGCATCGACGGGCGGGCGATAGAGCCGCTGCACCTCGGTCTCGATATTGATCGCCAGCGAGCGGACAAGCCATGCAAAACTATTGCCCGCGGCGGGATCGAGCTCGATCTTGTCGAGCGTAATCTGGCTCACCTTGGCCGAGATCAGGAAGTCGCTGCGCGCTCGCTCCTCGACATAGTCGATCAGGGCCAGAATTTCCTCGATCGGCACTTCTTCGGTCCGGGCAATCCTTGGCGGCGTAAAAATGCAGACGCGCCCCGCGACCGCTCCGGGATAGACAGCGTCGAGATCGAGCTTCCTCGTTTCGGCACCCTTCTTGCTGCCGAAGCTACCTCCGGTCCCCACGAAAAAGTTGGCCCATTCGGTCACAGCATCGGGATTGCACATCCGGTGCAGCTCTTCGGCGGTTTCATCGCCCGATGCCCCCACATCGCCAAACGCGCATTTGATCTCGTCGGTCATCGCGCGGATGTCGGGCGCGGTTGCCCCGAACGGCGATGCTGCTTGCCCCAGGATGACGACCCGCCCCGCATAGGCTTGCGCCGCCGCCGGACTCCCCGAAATCGTCCGCAGCTGTGCCAGGTGCAGGCGGGTGAACGGTGCGCCGTCAATCGACGGGTCGGATATGCGTTCGAGCGCGGCGATACGCCCGACGCGCCACCGCACCTGCCCCGCCGCGGTCAGCGGCGCCGCCACCAGATCGCCGATCGCGGCCGCGCTTCCCACACCTTCAAGGCACAGCATATCCGTGTCGGTCGTTACCGGGACTCTCGCCTGATGCGGGCGCAACGCGTTCCACGCGCCGACCGCGGTCAGTTCGGCGTCAGTCTCGAATATCTGGGGCATTTCGTCCTGCCCCGGCACCGATGCGACCTTGCTGCCTTTTGCGACGCGGACTTTTTCGGGCGATCCCGCCATCGTGTCGACCGTGAAGGCCAGCGTCGTCGTCGCGGACAGCGCCGGGCGCGGCACATAGCCGACAAGGCCGGTCAACCGCGCCAGCGCATCGCGATCCTGCCCCGAAAGGATCGATCCGTCGGCCGCCAGCCGCGCGCTGTACCAGGCAAGGATGTGCAGGCTCGCCGCATGGGCATCGATCAGCGCGATCGCCGGATCGTCGGCCGCCCGCGTCGTCAGGCCGGCAAGCGGCCGGGCATGGTCGATGCGCGTGCCGGCGATGCTGCGCATCATCCTTTGCCGGATCGCCGCCTGGCGAAAATGATGCGCGTCGCCGACCGCGGCGCGCGAAACTGCGGCGCCGCCGCCACAGCTGGCACAGGTGCCGCACGCGCAGGCCGCTTCGCTGCTCATCGCCCGCCTCCCATTACCAGCCCAAGCCTGCCCTGTTCGGGAAAGCTCGGATCGTCCGAAAGCTGGAGCACTTCGAGCGCGCCGGGCTTGATGACCCCCGCGGCGATCTCGCCATCGGCGATCCGGCCGAAACGCTGGAACTTGCGCGCGGTGACGCTTTCGACGCCCTCCACCGCCATCGCAGCGGCGACGAGCCGCGACAGATAGAGCGGCGCGCCGAAATCGAATTTGTCGGGATGGAAAAAGCCCGGCCGGTCGCCGCTGCCGGGCCGCAGCACGGCGCGAAGCTCTGCCGCGACATGGCTGCGCAGCGCGTGCGGCGCGACGCACACCATCAGTTCGATATCGAGCGGCACCAGCCGCGCCGCCCTGACCGCGATATCGAAACCGATCAGGCGATAATTTTCCATATGGCGCAGCAGGTCGGCCCGGAACGCCGCATCGACCGCGGCACCCCCCTTGCGATCGATATAGAGCATGATCGTTTGCCACGCCCCCGTCCACATCGGCACCGCCGCCGCGTCGGCGACGCCCGGATGCTGGCGGGCGACAAGCGCATAGTCGTCGGCGACCACAGCGCGTTCTTGGCGGCGGAAGGCGACCGGGGCGTTGATCCGGATCTCGTTGACCGGTTCAGGATCCGCCCCGCCGCGCGCGGCCAGCGGATTGGTCACCGCGATCCGTCTGTCCGCCTCGGCATCCTTCAGTACCAGCCGGCCGATCGCATCCGCCCCGATATTACCCTTGGTCCCGCAGCCGAACCGGCCGCTGACGCTGAAACGCATTCCGACCGTCGGACGCAGGCCATGGACGTCGTCGCCGGGACGCAGCGCCACGCGCCCGTCTATCGTCTGTTCGACGACGAAGTCGCGCGAATAGCGGGTGCTTTCCAAAAGGTCGGGCCGCGCCGTCCATGACCGGAAATCATCGTCGAGTTGCAAGGCCGCCGCATGTGTACCCGGGGTAGCGATCGCCAGCCGCGCGGCGGACACCGACGCGTCCGCATCGTCGAGGTCGAGCGGTGCGATGCGCGCCACATCGCCGCGATCGAGCACCGGGCGCCATATTCCCTCGTCAGGCGGCTCATCGGGCATCAATTCGGGCCGCACCGCCTTTGTTTCGGCCGGCGTTAAGGCCAGCTCGGGCGACGGAGGCAGCGAGGCGCCATGATCGGCGAGCATGATATTCGCCGCCACCTCTGCAAAAGGCGCCGTCGAGACGGGATCGCGCTCTATCTTTGCCTGGATAACCAGGTCGAACGGCAAGGCGTCGGCTTCGTCCCATTCGACCGTCACCAGTTTCAACAGCGGCTGGAGCACGTCGGTCACCGGCGTCACGCGGGTCAGGCGGACGATATGCCGGTGCGCCGGGTCGGCATCCTCCGCGCGGCCATTTACGGGCGACCGGGCCTCGGCAAGCAGCAGGAAATCGCCCGGTGTCAGCGCGCCACTGCCCTGGCTGCCGTCGACCAGCGTGATCGCCAGCGCGCCTTGCGGAAGACGGCATTCGTCTGCGGCCCAGCTATGGACGGTCATGCTGTCTCGCCAGCTCCACAGCTGCAGCGCCGCGACCGTTTCGAATATGATCGGGGGATTGCCGACGCGCCGGGCATAGTCCGAGGCCTTGATGACGCTGCGTTCCCCGGCCTCGCCGAGCAAGAGCGGCGTAGCGGCGGGCAGCTCAAATCCATCGTCGGCGGCGTCGGCGAGCGTGAAGCGCGCGAACAACCGCGCGCTGGCGCCTTCGCCGACGACATAATCGACGAGGCGGGCGTGGCGCGCGATCGAGGTCCGGCTGCGCGCCGTCGACAGGAATGCCTCGGTGCCGACCCAGTCGAGCTTGTAACTGAGCTGATCCGCGCGATAGGCCAGCGCTTCGACCAGTGTGGTCGTGAAATCCACCGGATCGTCGGAACGAAAGCCCGGCACCAGCGTCGCGAGCCGGTCGAGCATCAGCCGGCGAAAACCCTGATAGTCGCGAACGCGATAATCGAAGGAGGGATCCGCGGGCAGCGCATCGTCATCCTCGCCGCAATCGGGGGCACAATCATAATCGCTCGCGCAGCCGATCTTGAACGAGAAGTCGACTGCGGCGAGGCGCGGGTCGAAGAAGGTCGGCGGGGCGGCATTGTCGGCGCTTCGCACCACCGAAAGCCGGTAGTTGGAAAAATCGGTCAGCTGCCCGCTGGCGATCCGCAATGTGAAATGCCGATCATCGCCCACCAGCGTATCGAGCGCAAAATCCTGCGGCGCGGGATGGCGTATGCCGCCGCTCAACGCGAAGTTGGCGGTCGTCAAAGGCGGCGATCCGGCGGGCACAGCATTGACGAGCACAATGTCGATGAAAACCGGATCGAGCGTCGATTCCCCGGTGCGCACCTCGATATAATCGATCCCGGTAAAGGCCGCATCGGCGGGCGGTTTGGTCAGCAGCGTGCGGCGCTGGTCGTTGCAGCAGATATATCGATCAACCGTCATGTCAGCTCCTTCCGGATGCTGAACCGGTCGTCGGTCCGCGTAGAGTGGACCTCATAGGCCACCTGGATCTCGAGGATCGCTTCGGCGCCGTCGAAATCGACCGTCAATTCATGGAGGGTCAACATATCGCCGAGCCATTGATTGATTGTCGCCTGCAAGGCCGCTTCCAGCGCGATCGCCGTCGCACCCTCGCCCGCCCCGAACAACAGCTGGCGTACCGGGCTGCCGAGGTCGGGGCGCATCACCCGTTCGCCCGCCATCGTCAGGATCAGCAGTTCGAGCATCTGGCGCACATGCGCGCTGCCGCCGTAAGCGACGGTTGTCGCGCGCCCGTCGCGCGCCGGATCAAAGGGGAAGGCCAGCCGGCTCATGTCGCGACGACCCGCGTCTGCGAACTGGAAATGATCGGCGGGCCGCCGGGAATCTGTTCGGCGCTCTGGCAGATGGCAACGCAGGGATTGATCAGCAGCGGTTGGCCGTTCGCCGTCACGCGCGTCGCCCCGACCGTCCACTTGGTCGTCACGCAGGGTTGCGGCTTGGGGCCCGGAACGGTGAAGGCGCATCCCGCGACCATGCCTTGGTCGGTCAAGACGGCGACGGGCATTCCCGAAACCTTTACCCGCGGACTCGCGGCGACGATGTTCAACGCTCCCCCATGGGGGCAGGTGGCGGAAGCGCCCGTGTGCAGAACCGGTCCTGGCATCTTTGTCTCCTTCCCCTCCTCAAGTGATGATCAGGGCACCCTCGTTGATGATGACCGATTTCCCGGTCATTGCGATCGTCGCACCCTGCCCATTGGAAATGACGACGCCCGTCCCGCCGATGCTGATCATCGCCCCCGAAGCCGTCTTGATCTTCACCTGCTGCATCGGATTGTCCGACAGGGTGACCGTCGTTCCCAGGCTTGTCTGGAGGTGGATATTGGGATTGGCGGGCGTCGCGCCGACCAGCGCCTCCATCGGGAAACCCGATGGGTCGGGCCAGAAGCCGCCGCTCCAGATCGGGAAATCGGGATCGCCTGCCTCGAACTCGATCCAGACCATCGATCCGACCGCGGGCAAGGACACCATCGATGCCGACATCCGGCCGGCAAGCGGCAAGCACGGAAGCGCCCATGTCGAGGGAAAGGGACCGTAACGATCGCCGAGCTGGACCTGGATGCGTCCCTGGTTCTGGGCATCCAGATTGTTGAGCACCGTCGCGCGATACTTGCCAAAATAGCGGGGGCCGGCGTTCATGTCGGCACCACGGGCAAATTGCTGATCAAGCCATCGCGCGACATCTGGAACGATTGCTTCCAGCTTCCGCGGCCGAGCGTGTGCGTGACCGAGCGGACATAATAGAGTCCGTCGTGGGCGAGCCCCGCCCCGCGCACGCCGACAAGGCTGCGCGCGTCGAGCGGTTTGCCATAACGTGCAAGATCGAAACTGCCGCTTGCCGTGACCGGGTCGGTCGCCACACGCTGCGCGAGCAGCAGCGACATGACCTTGGGCATCTTGTGCCGTTCGGTATCGATCAACTTCGTCTTCGTCGGGATCAGCGGACGTGCAGCCAATGGAGGCGCGAGCAACGAAATGTTGGGAACCGGAACGGGGATCGAGAAGCCGCCCGCCTTGACGAAGCCATAGGGCAGGACCGCTGCGGCGCCGTCGGCACTGAACGACAGGCTGTCGATATTGCTGGCGTGATCCATGTCGACGGTCAGCGCCGGTTGCGGCAGGCCGATCCGCACCTGCGGCCCCCAATAGGCGGTGTTCGTCCCGGGCGCGGGGCCCGGCGTGATATAGAATTCATAGCCCGCCTCCGCCGCCATCTTGTTCAGATATTGATAGTCGGTGCCCTGCTGGTGCGGGATCGCTTCGGTCGGAAGCGATATCGAGGTGAAGATTTCGGGGATGGGCAGCGGGATGATGCCCAGCGGCGCATATTTGGCGATCAGCGCCGCGACGCGGGCGACGGTCGGCATCCCGGGAAAGGGAAAACCCGAAAAGTCGATCACGTCCATATAGCCGGAGACATCCTCGCCGGTGATCGTCAGCCGGTTTTCGCCCGGCTGCGACGATGCGACGACGTCCTGCCGCTTGATCGGGCCGTCGGCGAGCACCTTTGGCATCCCGTTGATCGTCGCGACGAGGATCACGCGGATCATCGGGTCGAAATAGCCCGCGGGGATCAGCGTCGTCGCGATCGGCGAGGTTTTCGAATAGGTGAAGCTGATCTGGAAACCCGAACGCTGCCCGACCGCCGATGTGACCTGCGCGCTTTCGAGCGCGTCGATGACCGCCACCGGCACCGGCGCGACGGCGATCGGCCCCATCAAGAGGGTGAGCTGGATTCCCCTAAGCGTCGCCATCGTCGGCAATCTCCAGCGGCAGGGGGATCACGATCAGGCGGCCTGCGGGCTTCGTCGCGGCGCCGGGATCGGCGTCGCCATTGGCATCGCAGATCCGCCAGTAAAGTTCGGGATCGCCAAAGGCTTCGGCCGCGACCATGTCGATGCGCTCGTCGCCGCTGGCGCGGTGGCGGGTGAGCGGGCGGTAACGCGACAGCGCGGGGATGATTCGCCGCCCGACGAACTCCACCGTCGTGCCGTCGCCCTTCGCCACGCTGCGAAAGGCCAGTCCGCGATAGCGGCTGTTGGGGGCGTAATAATCGGTCATGGTACCCCCGTCAGGCCCAGCGCCTGCATGTTCGGCGGGCGGCGTTTCGCCATCCGGTCGCGGCGCCGCGCCGCCACCATGAACAATTCGGCGCCCTTGCTGCCGAAGGCGAGATCGTCGATCGACAACGCCCGCATACCCAGCGACACGCGCGCACGGATCGGATTGAGCTGCGTATCGAACGCCTCTTCGACAATGCTGAATTCGGTGATCCGTACCGGGATCAGCCGGTTGCGCCCGAGCGCCAGCAGCACCAGCGGCGACGGCAGCGGCAGCACCTCCAGCGTCCCGCTGCGCGCCAGGCCGTCGGCGGCGGCGATATCGTCGGGCGCGGGCGATATGATCATCTCGAGCTCGGCGAGCTCGGCCGCGATGCCGTTCGCGACGGTATCGGCGTTCGAGCCGGGATGTTCCAGCCGGTCGGTCGCATCGATCTCGATCTCGATCTTGATCGTTTCGATCGGGGGGCCGACGAGCCGCAATCCTTCGAGCCGGTCGCCGGCGTCGATCTTGGCCCCCCGCGGGGTCAGCGTACGCGACAGGCTGTCGGGATTATACTGAAACGCCACCGTGCGCAGCACCGCCTTGCCGTCGGAGTCCATCAGCACAAAGCCGCCCTTCAGGGTGCGCGGGGATCCGGGGAAGCTGGTCATCGCGCGCACCTCATACCTTGTTGCCGATATGGTCCCGGGGCGGCCGGGCATTGGGATCGTAATTGGGATTCGCCGCGCTCTTGGCGTTCCGCCGCGCGAGGATGTCCTTGATCACGCCCATCGGGTCGACATCGGACAGCTTGGCCTTTTCGGTCGCGTCCGGCATTTCCTTGCCGCTTCCGAAACTCGTCGAAAACTCGCCGAAATTGACGGTCTTCTTGCCGAGATTGACTGTAAAACTGGCGATATCGAAATCCCAGGTGTGGCTGAGCAGGCCCCACAGCGCCGAGATGGTCACCGCGCCGCCGATGCCGAGCGACGCGTCGAGACTCATGCTGAACTCGGGCTTTATCCCGACGGTGAAATTGCCTTTCTCATAATGGCCCTTGGCTTCAACATCGGCTTTGGTGGTCGCCGTAATCCGGGGGATCACCTTGATCGTGCCATGGACATCGCCGGCGCCGAACAGGACGTCGACTCCAAGGATCGCTCCGAATTCGCCCTTCAGCCCGAATCCCGCTTCGCAGACGAAGCGCGCATTCAGGTCGGCAGTGATGTTGGGATTTTCCTCAAGCGGGTCGAACGAACCGCTGATCTTGACGCTTTCGACCATCCCGGGGCCGAAGAAAACGCTGTAGCCGACGCCCGCGTAAAATTTGACATAGGCCCGGACCGCCGGGATCGGCGTCGGGATCGAGAATCCGGGGGTCGTGATCTTGAACAGATCGCGCTCGCCCTTGCCGTCCTTCGGGTACCGGTCGAATATCTTGTACGGGCCGAGCGTCACCGCGCCCGTGATCCTGAGGTGGTTTTCCTTGCTGAGCTCGACGGTCAGCTTGGGCTGGATCGTCGGGGTGAGCTGATAGATTATCGTGCCGGTACCGAACAGCCGGCCGCGTTCGTCAATCCCGCCCTTGAGCGATCCCTTGCCCTTCTTGTCCTTCGTTTCGACATCGACATTCGCGACGCCCTCGACCTTGACGCCGCCGCCCGAGAAGCGCTCGTAAGTGAGCGTGATGTCGCCCTTCCACTGGTTGCGGAAGGTAAAGGCCCCGCCTCCGGTGACCTTCAGATAGCCATCGCGGTAGTAAAATTTCGCCTCGATCGCATCGACGATCTTGAAAGGTTTTTCCCAGCGCGCGGCACCGCGATAGGTGATACTGCCGTCGGCCCATTTGGCGGTCAGGTCGAACGTCTTGTTGTTGACGGTGACCTTGGCGCCGCCCTCCGCCTCGATGTCGAGCTTGTCGCCCTTTTGCGCCATCAGCACGCGCACATCGATCACCGTGTTCGGCACGGACGTGCTGTTGATCTTGAGCTCGCCCGACCAGCCCTGCTCGGAATGGAAGCGGACCTTGCCACTGGCTTCCTTGACGCCGGGAATCCCGACACCGGGGACGATCGTTCCTTCGGCCAAGAAAGCGCCACCAGCGATCTTTGCGGTCACGTCACCCAGAATGATCGGTTTGCCCTTCGGGCCGATTTCGAATTTCACCGTCCCGCTGGGAACGAAATTCGGCGACAGCTGGAGCGCGAAGGCGCCCTCGGTGAAACGCAGGCCGGGAATCGGCGACTTCAGTTTCGACGCCTGGATCGGAACGCGCGCTTCGAGGAGGTCGGGGCCGAAATTGATACCCACGTCGCCCAGCATCGGGATCGACGATTTGATCACCCCGGTGCCCCGGACGTTTCCGGCATCATCGATTTCGGGCTTGATCCAGCCGGGACTCAGATAGGGGTAGTGAAACTCGATCTTTTCATTCTGCTTCGTCTTGCGCAGCTTCACGACCCGCCGCTCGTTGGCCTCCTTGCCCTCTTCCGCACCATCGGATGGTTTGGCCGCGACGGCCGGCGTTTCTTTCTGAAGAATGGCGTCGAGCTGGACGAGTTCACTCGCCTTGCCGGTCGTCTTGACCAGCTTGCCGTCGAGTACCGCCTCGATGTCGTCGGGGACGCCCGCCCCCTTTTTCTTGGTACGGCTGTAGCTCGTCAGCCGCATTCCCGGAACGATGCGCTTGAAATTGAAATCGATGGGCGTTGGCCCCGTCGGCCGGATCTTCATGGTTTCGGGCGCCCCGCCTGCCGTCATCGTGACAGGATCGCCCTCGACATTGGCCGGGACCGCGTCGGTCCCGGTCACGATCTTGTTGCGCAGCGCTTCTTCGATAATCTGGCTGCCGTCGTTTGGATCGGTGTCGGGCTTGACGGAGATGCCATCGACGAAACGCAGCTGCAATTCGCGAACATGGCCATAATCCGTCCCCTTCAGCATGCCGACAAGACCGACCAGCTGCTGATAGGTTTCGCGCCCCGATGCCTGGTTCTTCGCCGAGCCCAGTAGTTGCAGATTGGCCGGCGAACTCGTTCCCTGGAGCTGCTTTTCGACGATATGGTCGATGTCGCATTTGGCGTCGGTCAAGCGTTCCTTGCCAAAGCCCCTGAGGATGCTCGCGACCTCCTTTTTTTCGATTTTCGTTTTCAGGTCGGCATTGTTTGCCGCCGCCGTCTTGAACCCCGCGGCAAGCGATTTCAGCGTCGTGAAGCCATATTTGTTCAGCCAGATCGTCTTATATTTCTCGCTTCCCTCCTTATAGGCCGCAACATTGTCATATGTGTCGACGGTGGCGCCCTTGCCCTTGAATATCGGGCTGAAAATCAGCCGGTCGGGCTTGTGCATGTCATAGACCTGCTGCACCCACGGGCCGCGCCCCTTCACTTCGGGGAGCGTGAAGCCCGATACCGCCACGACCAGCCGGTCGGTGCCCGGGTTGGCGGGCTTCGGCTCGATGATCGTCCAGCCGCTCGGCAAGCCCGCCGCCGGACCAGCGTCGGCACTGGCGGCCGATCCCGAGGGTGCGGGGTCGTCGGTTTTGGCCCGGAAAACGGCAGGCGTTCCGATCCGCGACAGCGCCGGAGCGGCGCGTCCCGCGGTGACCGCCGCTGCCGCGCGATCCGCCTGCGCCTCGAGTTCGGCGTCGGCGGCCGCGGGCATCGGACCGTCGGCCTTCATCTGTACCCCGCCCTGCTGGACGCTGTGCGCCAGTTCGTGCGCGATCAGGGCGCGGCCGCTGCTGTTTTCGGGGCGGTAGGCGCCCTCGCCAAAGACGATATGGTCGCCCGCGGCATAGGCGCGCGCGCCCAATGCGCGGGCATTGTCGTGCGCGCGTGCGTCATCGTGCACCCGGATATGCGAAAAATCCTGTCCGAAGCCGCTTTCCATGCCGCTCCGTGTTCCGTCATCAAGCGGACGCCCCGCATCAACGATCGGCGGGGCCGAGAGCGTCGATGCGCCCGAACCGAGGGTCGATTTCGCCTGCGCGAGCACCGCCCCCGGACGCGTGCGCTGCGGAACCGGCAGCGGCGCCGGGCGCATCACCAAGTCCTGCTGCGCCTGCGCCCTCATCGCTCACGCTCCAGTCGCGGCGCGATCGCGCGCAGGATTTCGGCGGCAACATGATCGACCGGCGCCGCGCGAAGCGATGTATCGGCCGCCCCGCCGCGTTCCCGTTCTACCGCGCGCGCGATCGCATCGGGAAGGGCGTCGGCCAGCCGCCGCGCCTCGATGCGCGATGCCGCGGTGATCGTCAGGCGCCCGATCGACAGGCTCGCGGGCACATCCCGGAAGCCACCGCCGGTCATTGCACCGTCCCCGGCCCGGCGGCGATCTGCCCCGCCCAGTCGATCGCAGGCATCGGCTGGTCCTGCTTGCGCATCTCCTCGGCCAGTTCGGCCTCGATCAGCGAGGCGTCGATCGCGGTGCCGCGCTCGGCCGCCAGGAAAGCGGCACCCAGCGCGATGCTGCGGATGCTGCCGCCCGACAGCGGCAAGTCCGCGAGCGCCCGCCAGTCGATCGCCTCGACCGGCGCCTCGCCCGGAAAGGCCCGCTGCCACAGGCGGACGCGCTCCGCGGCGGCGGGCATCGGGAAATCGATCGAAAAGCGGAAGCGGCGCAGGAAAGCGGGGTCGATCGCGTGCCGCATATTGGTGGTCACGATCGTGAAGCCCTCGAACGCCTCGATCCGCTGGAGCAGGTCGCCGACCTCGGCATTGACGTGGCGATCGGTCGCGTGGCCGACGCTGCCGCGCGCCCCCCAGACGGCGTCCCCCTCGTTCCATACCATCACCGCGCCCGACCGCTCGGCGGCGTCGAAGGCGGCGGCGATATTCTTCGGCGTTTCACCGACATATTTGCTGATGATCTGGCTGAAGTCGATCAGCATCATCCTAAGGTCGAGCGAGCTCGCGAGCACCTCTGCCGCCATCGTCTTGCCGGTGCCGCTGGGACCGGCGAACAGCGCGACCACCCCGCGCCCGCGCGCGCCCATCGCGCGCGAGAAACCCCATTGGTCGAACACTTGGGCGGCATGGCGGACATGGCTTTCGATCCGGCGCAGCGCCTGTTCAGCAGGCGGCGGCAGGATGATGTCGTCCCAGTCGTAAACCGGCTCGACGATCGTGACCCCGGGCACGGGTGTCGCCAGCCCGGCGCGACCGGCATGATGCCACAGGATGCGCATCGCCGCGTCCGCATCGGCGGCCGCGTCGATCAACGGCGCGGTGCGCGCGGCAACCGCGTCGATCTCCGCCGCCGAAAGCCGGAACTGCGCCGCGACGCGTGCAACGCCGGTACCCAGCCGCGCGGCACGCACGTCGCCGAGCGCATGCCGCCAGCGACCGAGCGCGGCGTCGCGCGGTGTTGCCGTCGTCGCGAGCGCCCGCTGCGCGCGGCGCATCGGCGGCAACGGTACCGATCCGGCGATCGCCACATGCCCCGCGACCGCTTCGGCGAAGGCGGCCGCATCGACGGCGTGCATTTCGTCGACCGACAGGATCAGCGCGGCGCCGTCGAGGGCGGCTTCGCGGCTCCACGCCTGTGCCAGCTGGTCGCGCGCCTCGGGATCGGCGGGAATGTCCGCCGCACGCAGGCGAAAGGGGCGCAAGCCCAATGCCGCGAAGCCGCCGGCGAGCACATCGCCATCGGACATCCCGACCAGAAGCGGCGACAGATTGTCGGGTCCGCGCGCGGCCAGCGCGTCGTGCATCGCTGCGAGCAACGCGGGCGGCGCCGCTTCGCGGCCGGGGACCATCTCTGCAAAGCGCGCCGCGATCGCTGCATCGCGCGGAGCACCGCCGGCCAGCCGGTCGATCACCGCCTGGTCGAGCCACATCCGGGCATCGATCGGCGGCGTATCGGCCTCGCGCCCGATAAAGCCGAAGCGCATCAGGGGAGCCGACGCCGTCATATGGTTAGGGCTGAGTGCGGGCAAAAGCCGTAGCGCCAGCCACAGCGGCATACCGCGCCGGTCGGTGCGCGCCGTCTCGTGCACCGCGGTCGCGACCGCCTCGGACTGGGCCGCCGCATAGAGCAGCATGATCAATTGCGCCTCGCCATCGTCAAGCGCGAAGCCATCGGCGATACGCAGCAGCGCATGGTCGGGCGATTGGAGGGCGAGCGCCGGCAGCAACGTCTCAAACCCATCCGCGTCCTCGCCCGCGAACGCCGCCAGCGCTGCTGCCTCGGCCAGCGCGAGCAAGGGCGCGTCGGCGCGCATCACGGCGTGTCGCTCACGACGATCACCGCGTCCTCGCCGTCATCCGACGCCGGGTTGGCGTTGGGGCGGCCCGCGATGACAACGTCGGATACTGCGCGACCGTCGATCTGGCTTTCGTCGGTTTCGAGGAAAGTGGTAGTGACGAGATAATAGGCGCTCGGGCGGATCGGCGATTGCAGCGCGGACCACAGCTTGGTCGACATGTCGATGTCGAGCGGATGCTGGCTGACCTTGATCTGTTCGGGATGATGCGCGGGGTTGGCGAGCGGCTCGCTGGTCAATCGCTCCATCAACTTCGTGGGACTGGGCGGGATCGTCACCGCACCGAGCAGGCTCGCGACCTTGGTCCGCTCGACGATGGCATGGCGATGCAGCGCCGCCATCCCGACCCCAAGCAGCGTCTCGCGCTCGAGATCAGCGCCCGTCGCGGCCAGCATATAGTGGAGGTCGAGCACGAGCGGCATTTTCACCGACAGCTCCCCGCTGTTCTCGACATAGGCGAGCGAGGCCGAACGATAGGCAGCGTTCGGCGTCACATGGTGCAGGAACAGATAGAGCATGGCCGCTTCGGGCTGAGCGCCAGCGCCGGCCGCCGCCGGGGCGGGCGTCGCCGAGGGACGCGGCGGCGGCGCAATCGAAACCTTGGGCGCCGCAAACCCCGCATAGGCAACCGCGAGGTCGGCATCGATCAATGCCTTCAACACGAAGCTGGTTGCCGGGATGGCAAAGCGCGCGCTCATTGGCCGCGCTCCGCCGGGCGCCGCAGGAAATCGTCGAGGGCGACAACGGGTGCCGCCGCGCGCCGGGGCGGATCAACGACCGGCGCGCCGGGGGCGACGTCCAGCCGGATATCGATCCGGCCGATATGGACGTGGATCGGCTGGATAGCGTCGTCCGTCATCGTGGTCGCGGGTTCGCCAAGCTGCAGGTCGCCAATTGCGGCGAACTGGACGACCGGCGTCGCGTCCACCGGATCGGCGACAGGAATATCGGCGTGGGCAGGTTCGGTGGCCGGCGCGCCAGCCACCGGCGCGCTATCGACCGGCGCCGCCGCGCCATCCGCGCTGCCGGTCGGCATCGTCACGGCGAGGGGTTCGGGCGATCCTTCAGAGGCGCGCGCCAAAAGGGGACCAGCCGACTCAACCACGAGGGGGATCATGGGCGCCGCCAGGGGCTGCGCAACATCGGCATCCGGCTGCGGGGCCGGGACGACAGGATGCGCTTGGGATAATTCCGGCGGCGCGTCGTCGACCGCTGTGCGCGAGACCGGCGCGGATGCCTCGTCCTTCTCAAAGGCCGGGGGCAGGACATTACCGTCCGCCTTCGACGGCGACGACTCCGGTTCGGCGGGAGCTGTTCGCGACGTTCGCCGAACCGTGGAGGGCGCAGGCGCGGCCTCTTCGATATCCAGCGCGCCCCAATCTTCGCCGTCATCGCCCGCATCGGGACCGAAGACCGGCGGCGCGGGCACCGGCGCGGCATCCGCCTGTCCGTCTGCTCCGCCGCGCGCTGCGGCCGCGATTGCGGACCAGTAACCGCTCATCCCAGCGCCACCCTTCGCGTCCGCTGCGCTTGTCCTGCACGGCGGTCGGCGATCATCGCGACATAGCGCGCGCGCCGGTCGGCAGGCAGCGCGACGATCGTCGCCTCGGTCCAGCCATAGGCCGACGCGATCGCATCGATATCACGGAACAGTGCGGCATGGATGCGGTCGATATCGGCGGCGACAAAGGCCGCCAGATCGACACGCGCGGCAATCGCAGCTCCGCAGTCCGAACAGGTGCTTTCGACGACGATGCTGGCGAGTGGATCGAGCCGGTCGAACTCCGCTTCGATCGCGTCGATCCTCGCCGCATCGAGCTGCGAGGCCGGTACAGCCTCGCGATCGAGCACACAGCGGTCGAGCATCGCCGCGCGCATCGCTGGCGTATCGCCACGACCCGCGACCGCTGCGATATCGGCCATCGTCGGCAGGCGAAAGCGTAGCAACCGCCCGCCATGTGCCACCGAAACGATCGCATCGGGCGGCGGCGGCGGCAGCGCGCGCATCGCCGCTTTGGGCACCGAAAAGCTGTTCGCGGTCGTGCAGGCTGTACAGGTGACGCGCGCCTCGATCTCGCCGCCAATCCAGTCGTCATGCAGCGCGATCAGCCGCCGGTTTCGCTCGCCCAGGCTTTCTGTCGCCAGCGCAGCTTCGTCCGCGCCGCGCGCAACCAGCAGCGCGGCCAGCCGGGCGTGAGCGGCCGGACCGGGCTCAACCGACCAATGATCGAGCAGCGTCAGGGGGTCGCGGGACTCCATGGTTCGCTCACGGTTCTACGAAGCTGGGTTCCTTGGGCTCGACGACCGCATAGTCGCGCTCCCATCCCTCGATCTCGAGCTTCAGCTTGGCGATCGCCACGGCGTTGGCGTTGGAATCGAGATCGGGCAGCGCCTGATATTCGGACACCCAGCAGCGATAGAGGTTATAGGCGATCACCGTCTGCCCCGCTTCGTTGAGCATTTCGATGATGATATCCTTGCGAAAATCGGCGAGCGACACTTCGCCCCCGGCAATCGAGCCATAGTTCCAGACCTTGTTGGCCCATTGTTCGAAATCGACGTCGTGGGTCACCCCGCGTTCGAGCGTCACCGCTTCATATTCGGTGCGGCCCGGCGATTTGGAACTGGTCGACGGATCGCCCCCCGAGCGATGCTTGATCATCTCGGTCGTGCGTTTCAGCATCGACACCTTGGAAATGCCCGCGACATAGCGGCCGTCCCATTTCACGCGGAATTTGAAGTTCTTGTAGGGATCGAACCGCTGCGCGTTGACTGAAAACTGTCCCATGTGACGCTCCCTTCCCTCAAACCAGCGGCTGGACGATTTGGCGCAGGCTGATGACGACGAATTCCGCCGGCTTCAGCGGCGCAAAGCCGACCAGAATATTGACGACGCCCTGATTGATATCGTCTGCGGTGGTGGTCGAGGCGTCGCACTGCACGAAATAGGCCTCGCGCGCCGACACGCCCTTGAACGCGCCCTGCCGGAACAGGCCGTGCATGAACGCCGTGCTGTTCAGCCGCAGCTGCGACCAGAGCTGGTCGCCATTGGGCTTGTGGACCGCCCAGCGCAGCCCTTCGCTCAGGCTGCGCAAAATATAGGACGCTGTCCGGCGAACCGGGACATATTTCCATTCGCTGGCGAGCGCGTTGGCGCCATCGACCGTTCGCGACCCGAAACTGACGGTGCCATAGACGGGGAATTTGCGAATGCAGTTGAGCCCGAGCGGATTGAGCACGCCATGATCGGCGTCCGACAAGTCGACCGACGGCGCATAGACTCCCGACAGGACCGCGTCGGTCCCGGCGGGCGCCTGCCACACGCCGAACTGGCCGTCGGTGCGCGCGAAGAGCCCTGCCATCGCGCCCGACGGCGGGTGGCTGCGGATCGCGCCCGCCTCCAGCGGATCGTCGACGCGGATATTCGGGAAGTAGGTTGCGGAATGGCTCGACGCGAAGCTGATGCCGCTGGTCTTGAACGCTTCGGCCGTCCCGACATCCTCGACATAGGGCGGCGGGTCGATCAGCAGGAACGCGTGCTTGAGTTTGCAGATGCGCGCCGCCTCGCCATAGATCGACATTGCGGTTTGATGGTGAAGCCCCTTGGGATTGCCAGCCGCCGGGCGGACGAGGTCGGGCAGGCAGAGCAGGTTGAAAAAGGGGTCACGACCTTCGAGCGCAAGCACGGCGTCCTGGAACGCCGTCGTTTGGGGCTGTCCCGCCGCCGCCGTATTGCCGTCGACACCCGTAATCAGGCTGGGCGGGCCAACGATCTGTTCGCTGGAGGCGGGCGTATAGGGCGCACCGAGTGCGTAGCGCGACACATTGGCGACCGCTGCGCTTCCTGCGATGAACTGGCTCGCAAAGGAGGTGCCGGTCCCGGGATTGGCGAGCGTCACCGTCGCGTCGAACAGGCGGCGGCCGAACTGGCCGGCGACGGGCGCGCTGGTACGCAGCCGCAGATATTTGCCGCCCTCGGCCAGCGAAACGATGACGCCGACCCCCTGCATTGCCTGGTCCGCGGCGGCGGTCTGGCGGATATGCAGGTTGATCGCGGCTTCCAGACGGGCTGCGGCTTCCTGCAAGCTGGCAGGCTTCGCCGCGCCGTTCGGGAATACCGCGACGTCGGTCAGGGTGAGCGACAGCGCATTGTCGACATCGCCCGCCGCGTCGCGCACGGCGATCCGTACATTGGTGTTGATCGGCGCGCCGAATGTCCCCGCCGCGGGCAGGTCGGCCAATTTATACGCTGTCCCTGTCGTGACCGGCCGCTCCGCGTCGATGCCGTTGACCTTGACCTTGACCAGCTTCGATCCCGTCGCGGGATCGTTGACCACCGCTTCGGCGAAGCGCGCGCTCGACGACGCCGTGGTCAGGCGCGGAAAACGCTCGACGCGCCCGGTCAGCCGGTCGGTAATCGTCAGCGTGAAGGCGCGCTTGTCCGTCGCCTCGGTGCTGAACGGCTTGCCGTCGATATCGAAGCTGTCGATCTCGAAATAAAGCTCGCTGCTGGCTTTGCCGGCCGACAGGGCGGTCACGGTCAACGAGGCGTTATTGCCCGCTGCGTCGCGCTTGACCGCCGATTGCGCCGCTGCGGCGCCCGCCACCGGGACGCGCCACACAAATGCTTCGGACCCGCCGTTGGCGAAGAAATGGAGCACCGAATAGGACAGGCTGCTCGTCTGCGTCAGCCCGCCGAACTGGCGTTCGAAATCGCCGAAATTCTGGATGCGGATCGCGCGGTTGTCGATGCCGGTCAGCGTCGGCCCGACGAACAGCGCGACCGATGTCGCCGCGCCGGAGATCGTGCGGACCCCGCTCGGCACTTCCTGTGTGTAGACACCCGGATGTTTATATTGAAGCATCGACCTGATCTCCCCAAAAGGGCGTCGATGCATCGTGAAACAGAGCGCACGGACCGACACCTGCGAGCTGCCGAAAACGGCGACCCAGCTTCAACGCGGTAGAGGTGCGACTTGTGTTTTTAGGCCCAGTCGGATGTTCCCGACTCGTGCGGTCCCATGGCCGGGGGCGAAGCTGCCACGCGTTCCGCGAACGAGTCAAGGCGCCTGACCGCAAGCCTGGAACATTTCGACCCGCGCAAATCGGACCGGGACTTTCGACCCTATTCTTGTCTCATTCATGGCCGGAAACGGCGCGAACGCGCCCGCCGATTGCCGGCTTTTCGCGCCTAGTCCCCGGGTTCCGGCGTTGGCCCCGATGCGCGAAGCTGCCGGCTATAGAGCCATCCAATCCCGATCAGGCTGAAGCCGAGCGCGACGAAAGAACCGATACGGAGCAGTCCTTCGAGACCCGATGCGTCGAAGACGAACACCTTGCCGACGGCGGCCAGCATGAGCACGAGCGACGCGATCCGCCAGTCGCGGCGATGGCCCCGGATTCCCCACAAGAGGAAACCGATCGCAAGCAGCAGGATGAGGAGCGAACGCAGGATATTCTCCGACGGCGCGACGCCGGGTTCGACGAGCAGGCTGCCGTGAAAAAGCTGGCGCAGGCTGGCCCAGGCAAAGGTCGCAACGAGCAGCATCGTCAGCAGCTGGACGCCGCGATCGAGCAGCGCTGGCGCGGGCGCGAAGACCATGCCCGTCAGCCGCAACCCGACCCACGGTAGCAGGAAGAGCGGTATGAGCAGGTTGGCGAGCGGCCAGCCGCCGACCGCCTGTTCCGCCCACAGCGGGTTGTGGAGGATGAGGCCATAGACGAGGGCATGCGCCGTCCCGGCAACGATCAGCACGCGCGCGCCGGTGACGATGCCTCGGCGCCAGAGCAGCCAGCCGAGCCCGATCAGCAGCATCTCCCAGACGAAGCGCTGCACAATTCCGGTCGTCACGAAATCGCCGCCGGCGAGCGCGGCAAAGCCGAGACGGTAGAGCGCGTGGACCGCGATCACCCCGATCGCCCCGGCGATCGTCATCCCGCCGACCAGAAGCCAGCGCGGCAAATTTCCGCGGAGCAGCCAGAGCGGCGCACCGCACAGCAGTGCGGGAAGCGCGAGGCGGCGGATCAATTCGCCCGCAGCGAGCGCTTCGCCGTCGATCGCCATCGGCACGCCGGCGAGCGACAGCATCGCCTTGCCCGCCCATATCGCGACGGGCATCGCCGCCCAGCCGAGCGCGATCGCCGCAAACATGCCCGCACCGGCACCGATCCGGCCGAGGCCGAAGCGCGGCGCCGCAAGCAACAGCGCCGCGACGCCAAGCGCGGGCACGAAGACGAGCAGCGAAGCCGGAAGCAGCTGCGCAGCGGCGCCATAGGCGAGCGCCGCGGCAAATCCCTGCCCCAGGCGAAGCACGACGGGTCGTTCGGCGCGGAGCGCGAAGACCAGCGCGCCCGCCGCGAGCGCTGCCCAGCGCAAGAAAGCTTCCGCAGCAGCGGCCTCCGTCCCCAAGGCGAGACGCGGCAATTCGTCGAGCGCGCGCGGCGTCGCGAGCAACGCGGCGAGCGCGACGCCAAAAAACCCTGCCGCGATCCATTCGATCCGGCGATCACCCGCGGCCTTGCCGAACGGCAACAGCGCCGCTGCGACGCCGGCAATGGCGACCGCCGCCAGCCAGAACGGCAGGAGCAGCGCGAGCGCAAGCGCGACAAGCGCCGCGACGGTTCCGGTCAGCCATGCGAAGCGGCGGTCGGCGGCGCGGCCTTCGATACGCCAGCCCCGCGCGAGTCCGGTCGCGGGGAGCGCCGCGCCCGCGAGCGCGACGAGGGCCAGCGCGCCATCGCCCATCGCGGGGACCTGCCACTTGGCGAGCAGTGGCAGCGCGATCGCGAGGAAACAGAGTTCGAGCGTGCGGCGCAGCTCGGCCGGCGGAGTCCACAGCCGCGCGAGCAACGGCAGCGCGTGGATCAGCACCAGCGCAATACCGATGAGGGTCAGCCAGAAGAGCGTCGGGTCGGGCCATAGCCCCATCAGGAGCGCGGACAGCGCGAGGCTGGTCGTCGGGACGATCGCCAGCTTCGCCTCGCGCCAGGCAAGCCACTGCCCGGCGGCGGCAAGCAGCGCGAACAGGCCCCAGTGGAGCGGCACAAAGCCCGCATAGGCCACGAGCAGTGCGAGTTGCAGCGCACCGACGATCGCCGCCGCCGCGCGCAGCAGCGCCGCGCGCGGGCCTTCATAGGCGAAAAGCGGAATCGCGATGGCGAGAAGCAGGACATAGCCGCCGATCGACAGCGAACCGAGCGTGTCGAGCGCACCGCCGACGAAGACCATCCACACGCTCCACCCCGCACCGCCCGCAAGCGCGGCAAGCGCGAGCCACGGCCAGCGGCGCATCCGCGCAACCCCGGTGAGCGCGCCGATAGTCAGCGCAAGATAGACGGCGATGAGCGGGACGTTCGGTTCGAGCGCCCCGACGAACGTCGGCGCGGCAAGGCCCCCTGCAAGCCCGAGGAGCGCGCTCGGCGGGCCGAAGCGGAGCGACAGCGCGAGCGCCGCGGCGGTGACCAGCGCCAGTCCGAAGAAGGCGGACAGCGGGCCGATCAACCCATAGACGTTCGCCGCGACCATGATCGCGGCATAAAGCGTCGCGATACCGGCGCCCGAGAGCGCCTGCGGCACGCGGAGGTCGCGGACCCGCGCTTCGTTGCGCCAGGCATATTCGGCGCCGCCGACAAGGCCGAGGCCGAAGAGGATGCCGGCAACCACCTGCACCCCCGGGGTGAAGACACGGGCGAAGAAGCCGAGATCGATCGCATAACGCACGATGAGAACCCCGGCGATCGCCAGCGTGATGCCGCCCGCCCAGATGGGCAGCGTCTTGCCGAACAGGTCCTCGAACCGCGCCGACAGATTGGCGGGGGCGGCGGGCTTCGCCGGAGCGGCGGGCGTTTTCGGCGCAGGCGCCGGTGGCGGCGATGGCCGGACTTCGATCCCGGCCGGTGCCGACGCCGTCTGGCCTTGCTTCTGCGTCATCGCGGGCAATGGTGCGCTGTCCCTGGCTGCCGCGCGCGCCGCATTCGGTGTCGTCGTTTCGCTTTGGGGTTCGACGACCGGCTTGGCCTTGGCAACCGGCGCTTTCGCTGTGCCTTGCGCCGCGCCGAGCTTCCCGGCGGCTTCGGCGAGGATCTTTTCGGCACGTTTCAGCCGGGTCCGCGTGTCCGACAACAGCACGCCGAGGATGACGATAGCGAGGAAAGCAAAAAGCTCGAACACCTATGCGGCTCCGGAACCCGACACGATCATCGGTCCCCAACTTGTCCCGAGCGGTGTGCTTTGCATTCCCATTCCCTCAAGGCCGAAGCAATCCTCAAATTAGCAGCCGAGCATATGCCCGAAGCCGCGCCGTGCAATAGCGCACGCCAAAAGCCGCTCGCAGACAGGGTCAAACGAGCGGCCTCGCGTTCGGTTGCGCATGCGCCCCTAGCGGGGGCACGGGGTGAACTCAGTATCGGCCCGAAAGCAGCGCGCCCGCGTCGGGGACTTCGGTCGAAAGTCCGAGCCGCGCCAGCATCTGGTGCGCGGTGCAGATCGCCGCCGACACGACCGGGATGCCGATCGCATCCTCAATCTTCTGCACCGACGGCAGCGACGGCATCTGGACGCACGCCGAGAGGACGAGCGCGTCGATGCCGGTCAGGTCGAGCCGCTTGTAATGGTCGAGGAGATTTGCGGGATCCTGTGCCGCGACCTCCAGATTGTCGGGAATTTCGAGGGCTAACCAGTCGCTTACCTCGACGCCTTCATTCTGAATATAGGACACGACCATCTGCGTCAGCGGCTTCATATAGGGTGCGACGAGCGCGATGCGCTTCGCCTCCAGCGTCTTCAGCCCCTCGACCAGTGCGCCCGCGCTGGTGACGACGGGTGCGGCGCGGCCATTCTCGACCGTGCGCTGGTGCAGGCGCGCCTCCGACACGCGGTGATAGCCTTCGCCCATGCTCATGATCGCGACGAGGCAGGCATAGCCGAGCACATCGACCGCGGCGTCCGACAGTTCGAGCGCGCAGCGATCGGAGTCGGCGTCCATCGCCGCGAGCTCTTCCTTCGTCACCTTCTTCATCCGCATCCGCGACGAGTGGAAGGTGAAGCGCTCGGGCGCGATGCTCTCCCGCGCGCGAAGCAGCGCGGGGATCTCGGTCTCCATCGTGACGTTCGAGCTGGGCACGATCTGCCCGATGCGGATGGGTCGCGTCATCGTATCAGACCGCGACGATCGGATTGCGGAGCGTGCCGATGCCCTCGACGGTGCATTCGACGACATCGCCCGGCCACATGAACTCCTGCGGCGTGCGTCCGGCGCCGACCCCCGCGGGGGTACCCGTCGCGATGATGTCGCCGGGTTCGAGCGTCATCACACTCGAGATGTCGGCGATGAGTTGCGGCACGTTGAACAGCATGAAGCGCGTGTTGCTGTTCTGCTTCTCGACGCCGTTCACATGCGTCAGGATATTGAGGTTGTGCGGATCGCCGATTTCGTCGGCGGTGACGATGCACGGTCCCATCGGCGCGAAGCTGTCCTGCCCCTTCGACACGATCCACTGCCCCGCGCGGCGGCAATCGCGCGCCGACACATCGTTGATGACGGTATAGCCGAACACATGATTCAGCGCATCGGCCTCGGCGACGTGCCGCGCGGTGCTGCCGATGATCACCGCCAGCTCGGTTTCCCAGTCGAGCTGTTGCGTCACCTTCGCATTGTGACGGATCGGGTCGTTCCACGCGACGACCGCGGTCGGCGGTTTCGAGAAGATAACCGGCTGCTGCGGCAGTTCGTTCGATGTGTCGAGCGAGCGCGCCGATTCAGCGACATGCTCGGTATAGTTGAGACCGATGCCGAAGATATTCTTGCGCGGGCGCGGGATCGGCGCGAGCAGGGTGACATTGCCGACGGGCAGCGAGGTGCCGATCAGGTCGGCGGAGGTCGCCGCCGCGACGGCTTCCTGGAGGAAGCGGAGCGCAATCGGCCCCAGATCGATGAAATCGAGCATCGTCGAGGGCAGATCCTGCCCGATCGCATCGCCGAAATATTCGACGTCGATCACGAGTCCGTCGTGGAGAAGGCCGAGCCGCGGTTCGGTCTCGACCGTGCGATAAGTCACGAAACGCATAAATTATCCTGTCTGCAAATCAGGCGGGCTGATGGCCGCCATTTTCGGAATAGGCTTCCTCGATCCGGACGCCGAGCGCCTCCATCACGGGGAAATCGTTGAACGAGAAGAGGAAGGCTTCTTCGGATGCGTCGAGATTGACATGCTCGTGCCAAACCCATGCGGGCACGCAGAAAATGTCGTGGGTGCCCCAGTCGAAGCGCTCGCCGCCGATGATCGAATAGCCGCGCCCGCCCGCGACATTATAGACGACATTGCCCGTGTGGCGGTGCGCCTTGCCGCGGAAACCGCCTTTAAGCATCTGCATATGCGCGCCCATCGTCTGGAGCGCCCAACCGCCGGTGAGCGGGTTCGAATAGCGCACCATATGCCCGTCGAACGGCGTGCCGTCGGAAACCTTGGCGAGGTTCCACAGCGCATCGCGCGTCGCTTCCCAGCGGTAGACCATCACCGGCGAATAGGGCTTCTCCCAAGCCGGCACGCCCTCGGGGCGCAGCGCCGCGCCACCATAGCTCAGCGGCAGGTCGTCGGCGGGAAAGGCCGCGGTCTGCGCGGGCTGGTCGTACACCGCGTAGAAATTGGTCTCGAGGCTGTTCATCAACGGGATGTCGAGCCCGTCCTGCCAGATCGACACTTCGCCCTCCGCGACAACGCCATGGTCGTGCCAGGCGCCGTTCGGGGTCAGCACATAGTCGTTCGCGCCCAGCGTGATGTGGTGCCCATCGACGACGGTATAGGCGCCCTTCCCCTCCATGATGAAGCGGTGCGCCGAGGCGGTATGCCGGTGTGCGGGTGTTATCTCGCCGGGGCGCATCGCCTGCATCCCGCTGAACAGCCAGCCGCAGACCGCAACATTCTCGCGTCCCGCATCGCTGTCGTTGAGCAGGGTCACGACGCGGCGCCCCGCTTCCTCGGGCTTCACCAGATCGAGCGCGCGCAGGCACATGTCGCGCATCTCGGCGTAGCGCCACAGCGTCGGGCGATAGCGCGTCTCGGGCTCCCACGGCTCGATCGCGTTCGCGCGCTTCCAGAAGGCGCCGGCGTTGCGTCCGGCGAGTTCCTCGTAGAACGCTTCGAGTTCGGGCGTATCGGTGACACGCGCCCGCCCGAGCACATCGTCGCGCGGATCGACAATCGTGCTGCTGCCTGCCATCATGACGTCTCCTCGTCGGGATCGACGGGCTGCGGCTCGTCGACAAACAGCGCCGACGCACGTGGCGTCCGGTCGACCGTCAGGTTGAAGATGTCGAAGCGGTTATAGCCGCCGATGATGTCGTGCATCAGCTTGGGCCGGATGCACTCGCCGAGGTCGATGTCGGCGTAAACGATGCCTTCCTTGTCGATCAGCGCGTCGCCGACCAGATTGCCGTGCGGGTCGATGACGCCCGAAAAGGCACTGTTCGGGCGCGACAGCAGGTCGCGGTTCTGCGGCCGGTCGGCGCTCATTGCATCGATGATTTCGAGGCTCACCGCCGAGCAGGCAACGATCGTGAACACCTTGCCCTCGAAGCTGTGCGCGGTGGCGCGGATCTTGATCGCTTCGGCCATATTGTACGACGCCGGCGCGACGGGCAGCGCGATATAATTGGCGATATGGACGAGCTCGCCCTGCGAGAGCAGCGCAAAGCGCGCGAGCGTATTGGTGTTCTCGCCGCACGCCAGCGTGCCGAGCGGCCCGACGGGCGTGTCATAGACGCGGATCGAACTGCCGTCGCCGCCCGCCCAGGTCAGCTTCTCGGCCCAGGTCGGCACCAGCTTGCGGTGGCGTCCGAGCAGGCTGCCGTCGGCGCCGATGATCAGATTCGTGTTGTAGAGCGTCCCGACGCTCACCGGGTCGCGCTCGTTGATCCCGATCACGACGGTGCAGCCATGGTCGCGCGCGGCGTCGCAGAGCGCAGCGACTTCGGGGCCATCAACCAGCACCGACGCGCGATACAGCCGCTCGTGCCACTCCGCACCCTCGATCGGCGTCATCAGCCAGTTCCAATACGGATAGGCCGAAACAAACACTTCAGGAAAAGCAACAAGCTGTGCGCCGTTACCCGCCGCCTCGGCGATCAGCGCACACGTCTTGTCGACGGTGCGCGCGGTATCGAGAAAGACCGGCGCGGCCTGCACAGCGGCAACGCGCGATCTGGGCAGGAAGGGAGCCGACACGTCGCTCATGTCACCGCCGCCCGCTGACGATATTGCGGCTTGTCCCACGCGCGCGTCGCGCAGACCTTTTCGAGCCGCCGGGCGGTTTCGACGATGTCCTGATAGCGCAGGTAAAGCGGCGTCAGCCCGAAGCGCAGGATGTCGGGCGCGCGGAAGTCGGCGATGACATCAAATTCCTTGAGCGCCTGCACGATCTCGTACCCCTGCGGATGCGCATAAGCCACCTGGCTGCCGCGTGTCGCATGGTCCTGCGTCGTCACGAGTTCGAAGCCATAGGCGTCGCACAGCGGCTGCATCTGCTCGATGAACAGGTCGCCGAGCGCGAGCGATTTGCGACGGATTTCCCCCATGTCGGCCTCGAGCATCAGGTCAACGCCGACTTCGAGTGCCGACAGGCCGAGCACCGGCGGAGTACCGCACTGGAAGCGTTCGATCCCGGCGGCGGGATCATAATCCTCTTCGAAAGCGAACGGCCGCGCGTGGCCAAACCAGCCCGACAGCACGGGGGTCGCGGCATGGTGCCGCGATGCTGCAAACAGATAGGCCGGCGCGCCGGGGCCGCCGTTGAGGAATTTATACCCGCAGCCGATCGCGAAATCGGCATTCGCACTATTGAGGTCGACCGGGATCGCGCCCGCGCTATGGCTCAAATCCCAGACGACGAGCGCGCCGACTTCGTGCGCGCGCTTCGTGATCGCCGCCATGTCGCGGACGCGGCCCGACTTATAGTGGACCTGTGTGAGTAGCAGCACCGCGACATCGTCGTTGAGCGCATCGACGACCGCGTCGGGCGCGACGGTGACCGCCTTCACGCGCCCGCCCGAAAAGGCCTCGATGCCCTGCATCATATAGACGTCGGTCGGGAAGTTCGTCGCTTCGGACAGGATCACCGTCCGTTCACGCCGCAACGAAAGTGCGGCGGTCAATGCCTTGAAAATATTTACCGACGTCGAGTCGGTCGCAACAATCTCGCCGGGGTTCGCGCCGATCAGCCGCCCAATCTTGTCGCCGATGCGTCGCGGCGCGGTCGACCATTCGGCGCCGAGCCAAGAGGTGATCAGCCCCTCGCCCCACTCGCTGCCCACAACCTCGGTGAGCCGGTCGCCCGTCGCCTTGGGCAGCGCGCCGAGTGAATTGCCGTCAAGATAGATCAGGCCTTCGCGAAGGTGGAACCGGTCGCGGAAAGGTGCCAGCGGGTCGGCGGCGTCGAGCGCCGAAACATCGGTGGCAAATATCGTATCGGTCATGCGATTTCCCTCAGGATGGCGCGCACCGGGCTGGCGTCGGCGCCGACGATGCGGAGTGGCAGTGCGACGAGTTCGTACCGTCCGGGCGGCACGTCATCGAGCACCAGTCCCTCCAATATCCGCATATCGGCGGCCTTCACCGCCTGATGCGCGTCGAGCGTCTTCGACTGTTCGGGGTCGAGCGATGCGGCATCGGTACCGATCAGCCGCACGCCCATAGTGCCAAGCCGCGTGATCACATCGCTGGCGATGGCGGTGAAATCGCTGTCCCAGGCCGCGTGCGGGAATTTCTCATAGGTCCGCAGCAGGACGCGCTCGGCACCCTCGATCGCGGTCCAGTCGATATCGGCAACCTCGACCCGCCCGCGCGCATGGCGCAGATCGAGCAGCACGCACGGCCCGATATAGGCATCGAGTTCGCAATCGGCCGACGACGCGCCGTCATTGGCATAGTGCAGCGGCGCATCGCCGTGCGTTCCCGCATGGAGGGGCGTGAACATGCCCCCCACATTGACCGGACAGCCGTCGCCGATCACCGCATGGCTGTGGAGCGCAAACGCCGGCTCGCCGGGCCACACCGGCACCGCGGCGTGCAGCGGCTGCGAGATGTCCCAGATCCGGCTCATGCGCCCTTCCCCTCGGCATAGTCGCCGCCCTCACGCGGCGCGGTCATCTCGGTGCGCATCGACCAGAGTTCGGGGAAAAAGCTGAGGCTCAGCGCCTTGACCAGATAATTGACCCCCGACGATCCGCCGGTCCCCGGCTTGTGCCCGATCACGCGCGCGACGGTCTTCATGTGCTTGAAGCGCCATTCCTGGAAATAATATTCGAGCGCAGTGATCTTCTCGGCGAGCGTGTAGAGATCCCAATGCCGGTCGGGGTCGGTGTAGATCGCGAGCCATGCCTTCTCGACCACTTCGGATGCCTCATAGGGCTTGGTCCAGTCACGCTCCAGATGATCGGCGGGAATATCGAAACCCCGTCGCGCGAGCAGCTTCAGCAGTTCGTCATAGAGCGAAGGCGCCTCGAACGCCGCGCGCAGCCGCGCGGTTGCTTGCGGGTCATCCTTATGGACGATCATCATATCGCCGCGCTTGTTGCCGAGCAGATATTCAAGCTCGCGATATTGCTGCGACTGGAAGCCCGACGCGCGGCGCAGGAAGCCGCGAAAGGTCAGGAAGTCGTGCGGGGTCAGCGTCGCAAGTACTTCCCAGCTATGGATCATGTGACGCTGAATCGTCGCGATGCGGTCGAGTCCCTTGCCCGCGATCTCCAGCCGGTCGGCCTTGATCGCCTCATAGACGATCCGCCCTTCGTGCAGCACCAGCTTGATCCACAACTCCATCGTCTGGTGCATGATGATGAACAGCATCTCGTCGGGCTTGTCCGACACCGGCACCTGCGCCGAGAGAAGCTGCGCGGTCTGCAAATGCCGCGCATAGGTCAGGCCATTGTCCCACTGGATCGTTTCGCCGTCGATCTCGGTCTCGAAAATGTCGGTGCCGCCGTCGCGCGTCTGCCTGGTCATCGTGCTGCCTCCCGGTTTGCCGGTCCCGGCCGCGCGGGTGGCAGGCGTCCTTCATAGGCGACATCGTCGCACCAGGCATCACCGGGTTCAAGCGCAGTGTCCCCCGCGATCTTCCGGTAGACGCTGGCGAAGTCGGTTTCCTCGGTCGCGCGCAGCAATTCCTCGAAACCCGCGACGACGAAATAGGTCTGCTGATACTGGTCGAAATGATATTTGGTCCGCATCACGCGTTCGATGTCGAGCCAGATGCGGCGCGGTTCGGGAGAGGTCAGTGCGCAGAGCGTTTCGGCGAAGCTCGACATGAGGCCGCCGCCGAATGCGCGCAGTTCGCCCTCCTCGACGACGAGGCCGAATTCGACGGTGTAGAGCCACAAGCGCCCCAGGAAATCCGAGGCCCCGAGCTTTTCGGCGCGCAACCCCGCCTGTCCATATGCCACCAGAAAGTCCGAAAAGGACGGATCGGTGAGCATCGGGATATGGCCGAATATGTCGTGAAACATATCGGGCTCTTCGCTGTACGCGACCTGCTCGGGCGGGCGGACGAAATTGGCGGCCGGAAAGCGCTTGTTCGCCAAATGCTCGAAAAAGGGTTGGTTCGGGATCCAGCCGGGAACGGCGACGACTTCCCACCCGGTCGCTGGCCCCAGCAATGCGTTAAGCTCTGCAAAATCGGGAACCCCGGGCTTCAGCTTGCGAAGGATATCGAGCCCGTCGAGAAAGGAGCGGCACGCATAATCCGTAATCGCCGCCGACTGCTGGTCGAACAGGGTTCGCCATGTCGCATGTTGTTCGGCGGTGAACGCGCCCCAGTTTTGCGGCATCGTCCAATCGGCCGCGACACCGTCGGGCGGTGAATCGAAAATATGTGTCGCCGCCACCGGTCTCTCTCTCCAAATCTCCGGCCACGAATGTAACGCGGGCGCGCGCAAACATTGTGCGGATTTCGCAGTAACAAGGAACAGATATCTCTACGTTGTCCTTCCAAATTACAGATTTGCAGGACAACGTTCTTCTGATTAGAATATGCTTCTCGTATTATCGCGAAAACCCGATTCAGGACGGAACGGATGGACAAGCTCGACTGGAAGATCGTCGCCGCACTCGAACGCGACGGGCGGCAATCCTACGCCGATCTCGGCGAACAGGTGGGCCTGTCCAAGTCGCCGTGCTGGTCGCGGGTAAAGAACCTCGAGGAAAGCGGCGTCATCGACGGCTATGCCGCGCGGATCGACCCGATCGCGGTCGGCCTTGCCGTGCAAAGCTTCGTCGAGGTCCAGATCCGCTTCGACGCGCATACCGAATTCGAAGCCGCGGTGCTTGCGCATCCCGCCGTCGTCGAATGCCACACAACCGCGGGCGAGAGCGACTATATGCTCAAGATTTTCGCGCGATCGGCCGACCATCTCGACGAGCTGCTTCGCCACAATCTGTCGAAACTGCCAGGCGTCCAGCGGCTGAAGACGGTGGTGTGCCTCAAGACGATCAAGCGGCATGGCCACCTCGCCGAATGGGCGCGCACGACCGACGGCCGCGCGCCGCCCTTGGCCTGAAGCCGCAGCGACGGCGCGGGCCGAACGGGAAGGGGTGCCCCGGACCCGAGTCCGGTCTGGCCCGAGGCACCCGCCGCGGTCAGAAGGCCGCGGTAACGCTCGCGACGACCGCGCCATCGGCGATCGACCCGCTGCCGTCGCCACCCTTGCTGAAATTGGGCTGGAGGCGGGCGACCTCGGCCTTGCCGATATCGGTATCGACGTAGGAGACGTTGAGCGTCAGATTGCGCCAGGTCGCATCCATGCCGACCGACCAGTCCCAATAGCGGCCGGTGGGCGCGACGCTCGTCCCGTTGGGCCCGAGGCCCGGGTTGCCGTCCGAATAGCCGATATGCGCCTTTGCGGTGAACGGCGTACCCCCGATCGCGAACGCGCCGTCGCCCCAGAGATAGAGATTGTCCTCGCTCTGCCCGCGGCTGTTCGGTGCCGCCGATACATTGGCGAGCGCATGCTGTTTGGGCGCATAGGCCACGCCGGCGGTCAGCGTCGCGGGTCCCGTCGTCCCCGTCAGCTTGGCGTAGGGCTCGGCAAAATCGGATTCATCGGCGCCGCTCGGATACATGTACCAGACGAGCCCCACGTCGAGGGTCGCATTGTCCGCGAGCGCCGCCTTGTAGCCGGCGATCAGGTCGAGTTCCATATTGGCGCCGCCAAAAGTGCCCCAACCCGCAAGGTTCGACGCCCACACCCCGGCATAGGCGCCGCTTTCATGGGTCGCCGTCAGGCCGCCCTGCACCGCCATGCCCTTGTCCGATTGCGACACCCCGCGAAAACGATAGTCCGAGGCGAGCGTCGCCGACCCCGACAGGGTGACCGCCGGCTTGCCGGCCTCTTCCTGCGCCGTTGCGGCGACGGGCAACAGTCCTGCCGCAAGCGCGGCGGCCGAGATGATGTTCTTCATATTATCCTCTTGAAACTGCCTCGCCGGGACGGCGGAGGCTCACGAGGCGGGTCAACTAGATCGGCAGCGCATTGGAAATCGAGAGGGGCGGCGGCGCGATCGCATAGTGTTTTCACTATGGCCGGCCGCCCTCTACCCACCCCATTCGCGCGACGTCCGCCATTCGCGGTCCTGCGCGGGCAGGCGCCGCCAGCGTTCCGAAACCTCGACCGTCTCCCACAGGCCCGGCCCGACGAACAGGAGCGCGCTCCCGGCGCTTCCGCAGAGGAAGGTCATCGCCGACAACAGCATCAGCAGCGACGTGGCGTCACGCGCCGTCGCACCGGGCGGCACCGGGTGAAGCCGGGCGGCGATCGACCAGCAGATAGCGAGAAGGACGAGGCCGCCGGCCCGCAGGCCGACGTTGGCGGCGGCCGTTTCATGCCATTTTTTCATCTCAAACCTCCATAGGAGGCCGTTCAACTATTCATGCGCGCATAGGAAATCGAGATCGGGAATGAGGGCGCTACGTTGAGATTGCATATGATCGCGACGGCGGAGCGGTGGTCAGCGCAGCGCGTCGGCGACGAACGCGATCAGCGCGACAGCGCCGCACATATAGATGGTGAGAGTCGAAGGCCCCTGCGTGCCTAGCCAGTCGACGATGCGGTCGCGCACGCGCGGCGACGCCGGTTGCTCGATATCCTTGTGAATCATGGCCGATATTTAGGCGAGCCAGCCATTTGAATTCGAGAGCGGCGCGCGCTCGTTCGCATAGGAATTGCATATGTTCGGGGCGATCGCCCCTCAATGCACCTCGCCGCTTTCGACGAGACTGTCGCCGCCGAGCCGCAATCGATAGCCGATGCCGAGCTCGTTGCAGATGATCCGCGGCTGCTGCGGGTCGGTTTCCAGCTTTTGGCGGAGCGTCCGGATCAGGACGCGCAGATATTCGACATGATGCTCATGTTCGTGCGGCCAGACTTCGCGCATGATCTGGTTGTGCGTGATAACGCGGCCGGGGAAACGCGCGAGTTGCGCGAGCACGGCATATTCCTTGGGGGTCAGGTGGACCTCCCTGCCCGCCTTGGTGACCGTCCGCGCGATCAGGTCCATCGTGACATCGCCGACCGACAGGCTGAGGTTGCCGCCGTCGCGGGTCAACCGATTGCGCAGCGCGACGCGGACGCGCGCCAGCAGCTCGTCGGTGTCGAAGGGCTTGGTCAGATAATCGTCGGCGCCGAGGTCGAGCGCCGCTACCTTCTCTTCGGTGGCGTCGCGCGCCGACACGACGATCAAGGTCGTATCGGACTGCTGCTTGAAGAGCGGAACGATTTCGAGTCCATCGCGGTCGGGAAGGCCGAGATCGAGCAAGGTGATATCGGGGCGCTCCTCGCGGAGCCGCTCGAGCGCCTCGCGGGCGTTTTCGGCTTCGACGATCGCATAATCGGCGCGCGCGAGGGCGGCGTGGATCAGTCGCCGGATGTGCAGCTCATCGTCGACGATCAGGACCTTATGACGCACTTTCATGGGATATCCTTGTCGATCGGGGTCGTGATGATCAGCGTTTCGGGGATCTTGATCGTGAAGCAGGCACCATGCGGATCGGCATTGTTGCCCGCCTCGACCGACAGCCCCATCGCCTCGGCAAAGCCCTTGACGATCGCGAGACCGAGGCCGGTACCATGTTTCGCCCGGTCGCTGCCTTCGAGGCGCGTGAAGGTTTCAAAGACGCGCTTCTCGTTTCCCGGCGCGATGCCCGGCCCCCGGTCGATCACCGACAGCCGGATCGCGTCGGCCGTGCGCCGCGCGCGAATGACGATCGGCGTATCGGGGTCGGCATAGCGCCCGGCATTGTCGAGCAGGTTGATCAGGCAGTGGTGGAGCAACACCGGATCGACACGAACGAGCGGGATGTTGGGCGAAATATCGACCTTCACCTCATGCCCCGCAAGCGACGCGCGCGTGTCGTGCGCGGCGCTGGCGGCAGCGTCGAACAGGTCGGTCGCCTCGACCTTCATCGGCAGCGCTCCCGCCTCGACACGCACCATGTCGAGCAGGTTCGAGACGAAACGGTTGAGACGCAGCGCTTCAGTCTCGATCGTCTCGGCCATCGCCGCCGAGGGGTGGCGGCGCATTTCCTGCGCGGCGGACAGGATCGTCGTGAGCGGCGTGCGAAGATCGTGGCTGACCGACGACAACAGCGCCGAGCGCAGCCGGTCGCGCTCGTCGACCTGCCGCGCGCGGAGCGAGGCCTCCTCAAGCTCCATCCGGTCGAGCGCGATCGACGCCTGGTCGAGCAGGCTCATCAGCAGCGGCACCTGATCCGATCGCACCGGCTCGCGCGCATCGTCACGCGTCAGGCCGAGCACGCCAAGCACGCCGCGCGTCGTACGAAGCGGATGGAACAGCCAGTCCGACGCCGTGAGGGTCGCCGAGCCGCGCCCCGCAGGCTGTTCATTGTCCATCGCCCATTGCGCGGCGGCGCGTTCGATCTGTTCGAGCCGATCCTCGGGCGGGACGGCAGCGCGCAGCATCGGCCCGTCGGCCGACGGCAGCAGGATGACGGTGCGGACGTCGAGCAGCCGGCCGACCTCCGCGCAGATCGCGTGCATCAACGCGTCCTGATCGGGTGCTGCGGTCAATTGCCGCGAAAAGCTGGCGAGCGCGGCATTCTGCCGCGCGCTCGTTTGCGCGAGATCGGCTTGAGCGCGCACGCGCGCCGCGAACTGGCTGGTGACCACCGCAACCCCGAGCAGCACCAATATGCTGACGACATTTTCGGGATTGTTGACGGTCAGCGTCCCCGTCGGCGGCAGGAAGAAGAAATTGTAGGCCAGGCTCGACGCGAGTCCGGCGAACAGGCCGGCGCGCAGGCCAAATGTTGCCGCGGCGAACATCACGGGCACGAGATAGAGCAGCGAAATATTACCGAGATCGATGACTTCGATAAGCAGCCGGCCGAGCGCGGTCATCAGGACGACCATCGCCAGCGACCAGATATAATCGCTGGATTTGCCCCACCTCCCGGGAACCGCGATCGCGCTCCGCCGGGCCGCCTGCGTATCGGGTTCGCCGGGCAGGACATGCACCGCGACATCGTCGATCGTCCGCACAAGCTGGTCGACGACCGACCCATGGCGCATCTCGAACCACCAGGGCCGCGCCGATTTGCCGATCACGATCTGCGTTGCGCGCGCGTCGCGTGCAAAAGCCTGCAGGCCTTCGACGACGCTCGCTGCCGGAACCGTCGCGGTCGAGGCGCCGAGGCGCGAGGCGAGCGCGAGCGTATCGGCGAGCTGTTTGCGGTCGTCGTCGGTCAGCGACTGGCTGCGCCGCGTCTCGATATAGACCGCGGTCCATGGCGCCTTCAGCGCATCGGCGAGCCTTTTGCCCGCACGGACGAGTTCGGCGGCGACCGGGAGTTCGCTGACCGCGACGACGATCCGCTCGCCGACCGCGAAGCTGCCCGCGAGCGCATGGCTCCGTACATGGTCGAGCATCTGCGCATCGACTGCGTCCGCCGCGCGGCGCAGCGCGAGTTCGCGCAACGCGGTCAGGTTCGATTTGGAAAAGAAATGCGTCAGCGCGCGCGTCGCTTCCTGCGGGATATAAACCTTGCCGTCGCGCAAGCGCTCGATCAGCTCGTCGGGCGGAATGTCGACCACCTCGATCTCGGCATTTTCGAGGATCGAGTCGGGAACGGTTTCGCGGACACGCACCCGCGTAAAAGAGGCGACGACATCGTTCAGGCTTTCGACGTGCTGGATGTTGATCGTCGAATAGACGTCGATCCCGGCACCGAGCAGTTCCTCGACATCCTGATAGCGCTTCGGGTGGCGGCTACCCGGCGCGTTGGTGTGCGCCAGCTCGTCGACGAGCACGAGTTGCGGCCGGCGTTCAAGGATGGCGTCGATATCCATTTCGCCAAGGCTGTGCCCCTGATGATCGACCGCGCGGCGCGCGATGATCTCATGCCCCTCGACGAGCGCCTCGGTCTCACGCCGCCCGTGCGTCTCGACAACGCCGACGACGACATCGACCCCCGCTTCGCGTCGTTGCCGGCCGTCGGTGAGCATCTCCCATGTCTTGCCGACGCCGGGCGCGGCGCCGAGAAACACCTTCAGACGGCCACGGCCTTCCTGCGCCGCCTGACGCAGGAAGGCTTCGGGGGATGGTCGATCCTTGTCTGTCACGCCGCGGGTTTAGCCCCAAAAGCATCGAGCCGTCGATTGAGCTTGAACACATTGACGCGCGGCTCGCCGAGGAAGCCCAGCAGTGGGCTTTCCACGCTCGCTTCGACCAGCCCGCGGACGGCTGCCGGATCAAGGCTGCGCGCCCTGGCGACGCGGTCGACCTGATAGAAGGCCGCCTCGGGGGTGATGTCGGGGTCGAGCCCCGAACCCGATGCCGTCACCATGTCGGCCGGCACGGCCTTGCCGGGCTGAGCGGCCTTCAGCTTCTCGACATCGCCCTTGACGCGGTCAGCGAGCACTTGCGATGTCGGCCCGAGGTTCGAGCCCGACGATGCAAGCCCGTCATAACCGTCACCCGCCGCCGACGGGCGCGTGTTGAAATAGCGTTCAGAGGTAAAGGCCTGGCCCACGACATTCGAGCCGACGATCTTGCCATTCTCGCGCACGAGGCTGCCGTTCGCCTGATCCGGGAAGAGCGCTTGTCCGATGCCGGTGAGTGCCAGCGGATAGGCGAGACCGAGCAGCGTAGCGAAGAGCAGCGTCATGACGAGCGCCGGACGCAATGCGCTGATGAGATCCTTGTTCATTTCATTATCCTCAGACCAGACCGAGGCCGCCAACGGCCAGGTCGATGAGTTTGATCCCGATGAAGGGTGCCACAAGGCCGCCGAGGCCATAGATGGCCAGGTTGCGCGCCAGCAGCGGCCCTGCCCCCATCGGGCGATAGGTTACACCCCGAAGTGCGAGTGGCACGAGCAGCGGAATGATCAGCGCGTTGAAAATGATCGCCGACAGGATCGCGCTCTCGGGGCTGGTCAGCCCCATGACGTTGAGCACGCCGAGTCCCGGGTAGAGCACGATGAACATCGCCGGGATGATCGCGAAATATTTGGCGACGTCGTTGGCGACCGAAAAGGTCGTCAGCGCCCCGCGCGTCATCAGCAATTGCTTGCCGAGGCCCACGATCTCGATCAGCTTGGTCGGATCGCTGTCGAGGTCGACCATATTGCCCGCCTCGCGCGCCGCCTGTGTGCCGGTGTTCATCGCGACGCCGACGTCGGCCTGCGCGAGCGCCGGGGCGTCGTTTGTGCCGTCGCCGCACATCGCGACGAGGCGGCCGCCCTGCTGTTCCTTGCGGATCAGCTCGAGCTTGTCCTCGGGCGTCGCCTGCGCGAGGAAATCGTCGACCCCGGCCTCGGCCGCAATCGCCGCGGCGGTGAGCGGATTGTCGCCGGTGATCATCACCGTGCGGATACCCATTGCGCGCAGTTCGCCGAAACGCTCGCGGATGCCCGCCTTGACGATATCCTTGAGGAAGATCGCGCCGAGGAGCTGGCCATCCTTCGCCACGGCGAGCGGGGTCCCGCCGGCGCGCGCGATCTCGTCGGTGATACGGCGCAGTTCGGTTGCGGCGGCGGTCGCCCCCGCGCCCGGATTGGCCTTCAGCACCGAATCCACAGCCCCCTTCTGGATCACATTGTCACCCAGTTTGATCCCCGAGATACGCGTCTGCGCCGTGAAGGGAATGATCTCTGCACCCCCCGGAAGTTCGGTCATCGTCTGGCCGAATTTCTCGCGCGCCAGCGCGACGATCGAGCGGCCTTCGGGCGTTTCGTCGGCGAGGCTCGCAAGCAGCGCCGCTTCCGCAAGGATGGACATCGACTGGCCGCCGACCGGACGGAACTCGGTCGCCTGCCGGTCGCCGACGGTGATCGTGCCGGTCTTGTCGAGCAGCAGCACATCGACGTCGCCTGCCGCCTCGACCGCGCGGCCCGACTTGGCGAGTACGTTGAAGCGCACGAGGCGATCCATACCCGCGATGCCGATCGCCGACAGCAAGGCGGCGATGGTCGTCGGAATGAGCGTGATCAGCAGCGCCGCGAGGATCGCGACGGGGATCGAGCCGCCTGCATAGGATGCAAAGCTGGGGATCGTGCCGACCGCGATCAGGAAGATGATCGTCAGGCCGACGAGCAGCAGGGTCAGCGCGATCTCGTTCGGCGTCTTCTGCCGCTCGGCGCCTTCGACGAGCGCGATCATGCGGTCGAGGAAGCCCTGCCCCGGATTCACCGTCACCTGCACACGGATTTCGTCGGAGATCACACGCGTCCCGGCAGTGACCGCCGAACGGTCACCGCCCGCCTCGCGGATCACCGGTGCGCTTTCGCCGGTGATCGCGGCCTCGTTGACCGACGCGACACCCGCGACGACTTCGCCGTCCGACGGGATCAGGTCGCCGGTCTCGACGAGCACAATGTCGCCAACCTTGAGTGCGCTTGCGGGAACGCTTTCATACGTCTTGCCGTCGCCCTTCAGCCGCTTGGCGGTGAGTTCGGCCTTGGCCGCGCGCAGCGAGGCCGCCTGGGCCTTGCCGCGCCCTTCGGCGAGCGCTTCGGCAAAGGTGCCGAAGAGCACGGTCAGCCAGAGCCAGATGACGAGTTGCAGCTTGAAGCCGGTCGCGAGGCTATCCTGGCCGACGACGAGCAACAGCGTCAGCAAGGTCGCGACGACCGCGGTGGTGAACATCACCGGGTTGCGGATCAGCGCTTTCGGGTTGAGTTTGCGAAAAGCGTCACCGATCGCCGGAACGATCAGGTCAGCCGTGAACAGGGACTTGGTTTGGGACCGAGCCATTTGCGTGATTCCTTAGAAAAGCTGGCCGTTGATCATCGCGAGATGATCGGCGATCGGACCGAGTGCGAGGCCGGGCAGGAAGGTCAGGCCGCCGACGATCAGCACGATGCCGATCAGGAGGCCGGTCCAGAGCGGGCCCGTGGTCGGGAAGCTGCCCGCCGTAGCCGGCGTATATTTCTTCGCCGCCAGCCCGCCCGCGATCGCCAGCATCGGAATGATGATGAAGAAACGGCCGATCCACATCGCGACGCCGAGCATGCCGTTGTAGAAGGGCGTGTTGGCGGTGAGCCCCGCAAAGGCCGACCCGTTGTTCGCGACCGCGCTGGTGAAGGCATAGAGGATTTCGGAAAAACCGTGCGGCCCCTTGTTGAGCGGCCCCGCCAGCCCTGCCTCGGTCACCGACGCGATGGCCGTAAAACCGAGGATGATCAGCGGCAGCACCGCGATCGCGAGCACCGCGAGCTTGACCTCGCGCGCCTCGATCTTCTTGCCGACATATTCGGGCGTACGCCCGACCATCAGCCCGGCGACGAAGATCGCGAGGATGGCGAAGAGCAGGAAGCCGTAAATGCCCGCGCCTACGCCGCCGATGACAACTTCGCCGAGTTGCATGTTGAACAGCGGGATCATCCCGCCAAGCGCAGTAAAACTGTCGTGCATGCCGTTGACTGCGCCGCACGACGCAGCAGTGGTGACCACCGCGAACAGCGCCGTTTGCGCGATGCCGAAGCGGACCTCCTTGCCCTCCATGTTTCCGCCCGCAGCGCCGAGCTGATGGAGGATCGGATTACCGGCAGCTTCCTGCCAGTAGGTGATTGCCGCGCCCGCGACGAACAAAGTCATCATCGCGGCGAGGATCGCCCAGCCCTGCCGCTGGTTGCCGACCGACCGCCCGAAGGTCCAGGTCAGCCCGACACCGATGGCAAAGATCGAGAGCATCTGGACGAGGTTGGTGAGCGCGGTCGGGTTCTCGAACGGGTGCGCCGAGTTGACGTTGAAGAAGCCGCCGCCGTTGGTGCCGAGCATCTTGATCGCTTCCTGGCTGGCGACGGGGCCGAGCGCAAGCGTCTGCCTGGCGCCTTCGAGCGTCGTCACGTCGACCGACCCCGCAAGCGTCTGCGGGACGCCGCTCGCGATATAGAAGATCGCGATGGCGACGCAGAGCGGCAGCAGCAGGTAGAGCGTCACGCGCGTCATATCGGCCCAGAAATTGCCGATCGTCTTCATCTCGCGCCGCGCAAAGCCGCGGAACAGTGCAAAGGCGAGCGCGATGCCCGTCGCTGCCGAAAGGAAGTTGTGGATCGTGAGCCCCAGCATCTGGCTGAGGTTCGACATCGTCGATTCACCGCCGTAGCTCTGCCAGTTGGTGTTCGCGGTGAAGCTGATCGCAGTATTGAACGCGAGATCCGCGCTGGTGCCGCCATAGCCGAGCGGATTGAGCGGCAGCATGCCTTGCAGGCGCAGGACCACGTAAGTGAACAGCAGCAACGCCACGTTGAAGATCAGCATATGGACCGCGTAGCGGCGCCACCCCTGTTCTTCGGCGGGGTCGATGCCCGATAGGCGGTAAAAACCCGTTTCGACCGGACCAAGCACCCGGTGGAGCGGCGTGTGGCGCCCTTCATAGAGCGCGAAGAGCCACCGGCCCATCGGCTTGCAGAGCAGGAGCAGGATACCGACGAATGCGACGATCAAAAGCCATCCCTGAAAGGTCATGCCACGCCTCCCTTAGAAGCGTTCGGGCCGTGCAAGCACGGCGACGAGATAGAAGAGAAGGCCGAGCGCGGTGAGGCCCGCGAGCCAGAGGTCGAGTGTCATTGCGATCGATCCTTACGCGTCGTCACACAGGCGCGCGTAGCCGAGGCTCGCGGCGAGGAGAGCGAGGATGATGCCGACCCAGATGAGATCCTGCATGGTTTTGCTCCAACAAGACGCTGCCCACGGGACGTGGGGCGAGTCGTCTGCGGACCGTCAAATAAGAGAGGCCGGCGTTTGAATTCGAGAGCCGGAAAAGCGCAGGCGCATAGTATTTGCGTATGAATTTCCCGATGCGATGCAGCGCATTCAGGAACGACCAGCCCGCTGCGAAACTCGATCGAAACATTCAAATTTCGATGCTCGATCGTCCAGAAATTGCCCGATGTGCGATCACGCTGGCAGATTCGAACGCAGCGCCCTAAGGCGCGGGCATGAGGATCGCGATCATCGACACCAGCACGACGCGCGCCGCCATCATCTCCGATGGCTTGCGCGACGCCGGGCTCGTCGATCTTGCCATCATCGATCCGTCCGGCCCCCTGATGGCGCAGGTCGAGGCCGCGCAGCCCGAGGTCGTGCTGATCAATCTCGAAAATCCGAGCCGCGACCAGCTCGAGGATTTCTTTGCGGTATCGCGCGCGCTCGCGCGGCCGATCGCGATGTTCGTCGACCAGAGCGATGCCGAGGCGACCGGCGCGGCGATCGATGCGGGCGTGTCGGCCTATGTCGTCGACGGCCTGTCGAAACAGCGGATCAAGCCGGTCGTCGACCTCGCGGTTCGCCGCTTCCAGGCCTTTTCGCGGCTCCAGCGCGAACTCGACGACGCAAAGACCGCGCTCGCCGAACGCGGTGCGATCGACCGGGCGAAGGCGATATTGATGAAGCGTCGCCAGATCGACGAACCCGCCGCCTATGCGCTGCTCCGCGGTCAGGCGATGCGGACCAACCGACGGATCGGCGAGATTGCCGAGGCGATCGTGACGAGCGAAGCGCTGATGGGAGACATGGAATGACCGCCGAGATCTTCCGCATCGGCTTCCTGCCGCTCGTCGATGCCGCGTTGCCGATTCTCGCGCACGAGCTGGGCTTTGCCGCGCGCGAAGGCATTGCGATCGAGCCTGTGCGCGACATGACGTGGGCGACCGTCCGCGACCGGCTGATCTTCGGGCAGACCGATGCGGCGCACATGATCGCGCCGCTCGCGATCGCCACCACGCTCGGCCGCGATCGTCCGGCCGTACCGCTCGCGGTTCCCTTCGTACTCGGGCTCAACGGCAATGCAGTGACTTTTTCGACCCGCCTCGCCAATGCTGTCGGGCTGACCGAGGAGCTGGGTGACCCGGCCCAGATTGGCGCGGCGCTGAAGCGCTTGGCCGACGCGCGCGCCGCTTCGGGCAAGCCGCTCCGCTTCGGCGTCGTCCATCGCTATTCGAGCCACAATTATATGCTGCGCTATTGGCTGGCGGGGGTCGGCATCCGGCCCGATCAGGATGTCGAGATCGTCGTCACCAGCCCACCCTTCGCCGCCGACGCGCTCGCGGCGGGCGACGTCGACGGTATCTGCGTCGGCGAGCCGTGGAATTCGATCGCGGTCGATCGCGGCGTCGGCCATATCGCGCTCGCGACCGCGCAAATCTGGCGGCGCGGCGTCGAGAAGGTGCTCGCGATGCGCGCGACGCTGCTCGACGAGCGGCGCGAGGCGGTCGAGGCGCTGGTGCGCGCGCTGCATGGTGCGGCCGAACATTTCGTCGCGCCGGGTGCCGCGGAGGAAAGCGCCGATATCCTCGCGCGCCCAGAATATCTCGATGCGCCGCGCGACGCCGTGCTGCGCGCGATCACCGACCGCATCCGGCTCGTCCCCGGCGGCGAACCGCTCCACTATCCCGACTTCATGTTCCAGTATCGCGAGGCTGCCAACTTCCCTTGGCGCAGCCAGGCCGCGTGGCTCTATTCGCAGATGGTCCGCTGGGACTATATGACCTTCGACGAGGGCGATGCGGCGGCGGCGAACAACACCTTCCGGCCGGACATCTATCGCGCCGCGCTCGCGGGTTCGAGCGCGCCGCTCCCCGGCGCGAGTTCGAAGCTGGAAGGCGGACTCGCCGAGCCGATCGGCGCGGGGTCGACGCAGGGCCGCCTGACGCTCGGCGCCGACCGCTTTTTCGACGGGCGCGCCTTCGATCCCGACGATATCGAGACCTATCTGGCTGAACTTCCCTGAATTTTTTGCCAATCAAATTTTATGCTGCACCTGCGAAATAGCGGCTTGCGGCGCTCCCCCGAATCAGGCAGGTTAAACGCACTCGGCAAGGCTGCCGGGGCAGGATAATGCGGCGACGGCTCCAACGAGGGGGCCGGTCCGCAGGCGGACAGGGAGCCTTTTCCCTGCATTCCCACAGGCAATGAAGCCGTCAGGATGCGCCCGCATGGCCGCCGTCCTGGCGGCTTTTTTATTGCCCGTCGCACAAGGGGACGGACGATGACCAATGCAATCGGAGGTGCCGGCAAGGCGCCCCAATCGAGTTTCTGGAAAAGCGGCCACTGGCCGACGCTCCTCGCCGCCTTTCTCTATTTCGACCTCGCCTTCATGGTGTGGGTCATCCTCGGCCCCCTCGCCCCTGCGATTTCGGAGGATCTGGGGCTGACTCCGGCGCAAAAGGGGCTGATGGTCGCGGTGCCGACCCTCGCGGGCGCCTTGCTCCGTATCACCAACGGCATCCTCGTCGACGACATTGGCCCCAAGCGCGCGGGCGCGATCAGCCAGATCGTCGTTATCGGCGGCCTTTTCTATGCCTGGTTCAACGGAGTTCACAGTTTCGAGGGGGTGCTCGGCCTCGGCGTCGTGCTCGGCTTTGCCGGGGCGAGCTTTGCGATCGCGCTGCCGCTCGCGGGCCGCTGGTATCCCCCCGAGCATCAAGGCAAGGCGATGGGGCTCGCGGGGATGGGCAACAGCGGCACCGTGCTCGCCGCGCTCCTTGCTCCTGCGCTCGCCAAGGCGTTCGGCTGGAATGCGGTCCTCGGCCTCGCGTGCATCCCGCTCGCGATCGTGTTCGTCATCTACATGATCATCGCGAAGGACGCGCCCTATGTGGCGACGCCCAGGACCGCCTCGCGCTATTTCGCACCGCTCAAGAGCGCCGACGCGTGGTGGTTGATGGCATTCTATGCCGTGACCTTCGGCGGCTTCGTCGGGCTCGCGGCATCGCTGCCGATCTATTTCACCGACCAGTTCCACCTGACCCCCGTGATGGCGGGCTATTGCACCGCGGGGTGCGTCTTTGCCGGATCGCTGGTCCGCCCGCTCGGCGGCGCGCTCGCCGACCGGATCGGCGGCGTCAAGGTGCTGATGATGGTGTTCGTCGTCGCCGCTATCGCCCTCGCCGGCGTCCCGCAGGCAGCGGGCCTGACCGCGGCGCTCGGGCTGTTCGTGATCGCGATGCTCGCGCTCGGCATCGGCAACGGGTCGGTGTTCCAGCTCGTGCCGCAGCGCTTTTCGGCCGAAATCGGCGTGATGACAGGGCTGGTCGGAATGGCGGGCGGCATCGGCGGTTTCTACCTCGCCTCCTCGCTCGGCTTCGCAAAGCAGTGGACGGGAAGCTTCGCCCCGGGTTTCTATATCTTCGCGGGACTCGCGTTGATCGCGCTGGCCGCGCTGATGTTCGTCAAAGGCCAGTGGCGCCGGACCTGGGCCGCGGCCGAAGGGGTAAGGATCTGACCCATGAAAGCCACGCTCGCCTTCTGTCTCGCGCTCGCACCGGCCGGTATCGCCCACGCCGAGGAGATCGTCCTCAAACCGCTCGGCGAAGCCCGCCTGCGCTATGAAAATGTCGATCAGGACGGGCTCGCCGAAGGGGCCGAGGCGCTGACGCTACGCGTCCGCGCGGGGGTCGAGGCGAAGGCGGGCCGCTGGTCGGCGCTGGTCGAGGGGCAAGGCAATCTCGCGATCGTCGACGATTATTTCGATGGACTGCACGGCGCCGCGACACGACCCTTGGTCGGCGATCCCGACAATATCGCCCTCTCCCGTGCGCAGCTGCGATATGCGTCGCCCGCCTTCGCACTCACCGCCGGGCGCCAGCGGCTCGGCTTCGACGACGAGCGCTTCGTCGGGAGCGTCGGCTTTCGCCAGAACGGCCAGAGCTTCGACGCGCTGCGCGCCGAGATCACGCCGATCAAGGGCATCAAGGCCGATGTCGCCTATGCGTGGAGCGTGCGCACCATCTGGGGCATCGACGGCACCGGCGCGCGCCAGCAGGCGGTGTCGGGCGACAACTTCTTTGGAAACCTGAGCGCGCAAACGCCGATCGGCAAATTGTCCGCCTTCGCCTATCTCGTCGACCAGGACGAGGCGGCGATGCAGGGCTTCCGCCTGTCGAGCCAGAGCTATGGTGTCCGGCTCGATGGAAGCCAGCCGCTCGGCAAGGCGAAGATCGCTTACCAGCTCAGCTATGCGCGCCAGTCCGACTGGCACCGCAACCCGAATGACTATTCGGCGGACTATTATCTCGCCGAGGTCGCGGTCGATTTTGGAGGCCCCCGGATCGGTGTCGGGTACGAGATACTCGGCGCCGGGTCTGGAAGAGACGGGGGCACCGCGCTCACCAGCTTCCAGACCCCGCTCGCGACAGGTTTCAAATTCCAGGGCTGGGCCGACAAATTCCTCACCACCCCGCCCGACGGCGTGCGCGATCTCTATGCAAGCGCGGGGTGGAGCTGGAAGGCGATCGGCCCCTTGAAGGCCGTGACGCTGCAGGCGGCCTACCACGATTATCGCAGCGACCGCGCCTCGCGCTCGTACGGCGACGAGCTCAATCTTCTTGCGAGCGCGAAGCTCGGCAAATTCACAGGCTCGGCGCGCTACGCGCGCTACCGCGCCGACACCCTCGCCACCGACACCGATAAATATTGGCTACAACTGGATTGGACGCTTTGATGGAACATTGCCCGCTCAAACCCGGGGGCGACACGCGCGACCATCTCGTCGTGATCGGCAACGGCATGGCCGGTTGCCGCGCGGTCGAGGAGCTGCTGGCGCGCGATCCGGCGCGCTACCGCGTGACGATCTTTGGCGCCGAGCCGCGGGTCAATTACAATCGCATCATGCTTTCCCCCGTGCTCGCGGGCGAAAAATGCTTTGACGATATCGTGATCAACGACGCGGACTGGTATGCGGCGAACGGCATCGCGCTGGTCGCTGGCGACCCGGTAGTCGCGATAGACCGTGCGGCAAAAACGGTGACGACGCGGGGTGGCATAACCGAGCGCTATGACCGGCTGCTGATCGCAACCGGCTCCGATCCCTTCATCATCCCTGTGCCCGGCAAGGACCTGCCCGGCGTGATCGCATTTCGCGACATGGACGATGTCGACACCATGCTCGCCGCCGCCGATGCGGGGGGCGATGCGGTAGTGATCGGCGGCGGGCTGCTCGGGCTCGAGGCCGCGCACGGGCTTTCGCTCCGCGGGATGAAGGTCACCGTCATCCACCTGATGCCCACCCTGATGGAACGCCAGCTCGACGAGGCCGCGGGCTGGCTGCTCAAGCAGGCATTGGAAGGCCGTGGCCAGACGATCCTGACCGGCGCCGACACCGCCGAGATTATCGGCGACGGCAAGGTCGAGGGGGTGAAGCTCAAGGACGGAACGCTGATCCCCGCCAGCCTCGTCGTCATGGCGGTCGGCATCCGCCCATCGGTCGCCCTCGCCCGCGACGCGGGCCTCGCGGTCGGGCGCGGCATCCAGGTCGACGACCATATGGTCACCAGCGACCCCGCGGTGCTCGCGGTCGGCGAATGCGTCGAGCATGACGGGCAGGTCTACGGCCTCGTCGCGCCGCTGTGGGACATGTGCCGCAGCCTCGCCGACGGGCTTGTCGAGCAGCCCACGGGCTATCGCGGCTCGGTCACCTCGACCAAGCTCAAGGTATCGGGGATCGACGTGTTTTCGGCGGGCGATTTCTCGGGCGGTGACGGCTGCGAGGATATCGTGCTGCGCGACGCCAGCCGCGGCGTCTACAAGCGCGTCATCGTCAAGGACGACCGGATCGTCGGCGCCGTCCTCTATGGCGATACCGCCGACGGCAATTGGTATTTCGACCTCTTGAAGAAGCAGGAGGATGTCTCCGACCTTCGCGACCTGCTGATCTTCGGCCAGGCCTTCGCCGCGGGAGGCGGCGCGGCGGACCCTAAGGCGGCCGTTGCGGCGCTCTCGGACGATGCCGAGATTTGCGGCTGCAACGGCGTCACCAAGGGCCAGGTCGTGTCGTGCATTGCCAAAGGTGCGCACAGCCTCGACGCGGTGCGCGGCACCTGCAAGGCGTCGGCGAGCTGCGGTTCGTGCACTGGCCTCGTCGAAAATCTGCTCGCGCTGACACTCGGCGACGATGTCCAGTCGGGTCCGAAGACGATGTGCAAATGCACGAGCTTCGGCCATGACGACGTCCGCCGCGAAATTGTCGCGCAGGCCATGCGCTCGATTCCCGAGGTGATGCAGAAATTGCACTGGACCACCCCCGACGGCTGTTCGTCGTGCCGACCTGCGCTCAACTACTACCTGCTCTGCGCGCTGCCCGGCGACTATATCGACGACCAGCAGAGCCGCTTCGTCAACGAGCGGATGCACGCCAATATCCAGAAGGACGGCACTTACTCGGTCGTCCCGCGCATGTGGGGCGGCCTGACTAGCCCGCGCGAGCTGCGCGCGATCGCCGATGTCGTCGAAAAGTATAACGCGCCGATGGTCAAGGTCACCGGCGGCCAGCGGCTCGACATCTTCGGCATCAAGAAGGAGGATCTGCCTGCGGTCTGGGCCGATCTCAATGCCGCGGGCATGGTCTCGGGCCACGCTTACGGCAAGGCGCTCCGCACCGTGAAGACCTGCGTGGGGTCCGAATGGTGCCGCTTCGGCACGCAGGATTCGACCGGGCTCGGCGTGAAGATCGAGCGGATGAGCTGGGGCAGCTGGATGCCGCACAAGTTCAAGATCGCGGTGTCGGGCTGTCCGCGCAACTGCGCCGAAGCGACGATCAAGGATTTCGGCATCGTCTGCGTCGACAGCGGCTATGAACTCCACGTCGGCGGCAATGGCGGCATCCATGTCCGCGCCACCGACCTGCTCTGCAAGGTCGCGACCGAACAGGAGGCGATGGATTATTGCGCCGCCTTCATCCAGCTCTACCGCGAGGAGGCGCGCTACCTTGAGCGCACCGCGCCGTGGATCGAGCGCGTCGGGCTGGCGCATATCGTCGCGTGGATCGTCGACGATGCGCCGGGTCGTGAGGCGCTGCGCGCGCGCTTCCTCTATTCGCAAAGCTTTTCGCAGGACGACCCGTGGGCGCAGCGCGCCCAAGGCGCAGAGGCCGAACATCATGCGCCGATGGCGCGCTTCATCCCGCAGGGAGAATACGCATGAGCACCGCCGAATGGCTCGACATCGGCTGGGTCGACCAGATCCCCGTGCGCGGCAGCCGCACGGTGCAGGTCGAGGGCGGCGACGACATTGCGGTGTTCCGCACCGCCGAGGGCAAGGTTTTCGCGCTGCTCGACCGCTGCCCGCACAAGCACGGCCGCCTTTCGCAGGGGATTGTCCACGGCGGCGCGGTGGCCTGCCCGCTCCACAATTGGCGGATTAGCCTGTCCACGGGCGAAGCGCTCGGCGAGGACAAGGGCTGTACCCCGACGGTTCCGGTCAAGATCGACGGCGGCCGCGTCCTCATCTGCCGCGCCAGCACCTTGAAGGCCGCCGCCTGATGGCGGAGGCGGTCCGCACCACCTGCGCCTATTGCGGCGTCGGCTGCGGCATCCGCGCAACGGTGACGGGCGAACGGACGGTCGAGATCGCGGGCGATCCCGATCATCCTGCCAATAGGGGCCGCTTGTGTTCGAAAGGCACGCATCTCGGCGAAACGGTGGGGCTCGAAGGGCGGCTCCTTCACCCGATGATTGGCAACAAGCGCGCTAGTTGGGACAAGGCACTCGACCTCGTCGCCAAGAAATTCCGCGAGACCATCGCGCGCCACGGTCCCGGCAGCGTCGCCTTCTATGTGTCGGGTCAGCTCCTCACCGAGGATTATTACGTCGCGAACAAGCTGATGAAGGGCTTCATCGGCACCGCGAACATCGACACCAATTCGCGCCTCTGCATGTCTAGCGCCGTTGCGGGTCATACGCGCGCGTTCGGCGAGGATGTCGTCCCCGCGACCTATGACGATCTCGACGCCGCCGACCTGATCGTCCTTGTCGGGTCGAACACCGCCTGGTGTCACCCGATCGTCTATCAGCGCATCCGTGCGCGCTGCGACGCCGGTGCGAAACTTGTCGTCATCGACCCGCGCCGCACCGAAACCGCCGAAGAGGCCGATCTGCATCTCGCGATCTGCCCCGGCAGCGACGTCGCGCTGATGAACGGCCTGCTCCAGCACTGCCGCGAGACGGGGATCGTCGACGAGGATTACCTCACCGCGCACGTCGCGGTACCCGAAGACTTTTGGAACCAACTTGCAGAGGGAAATGACCTGTGGTCGGTCGCGCAGACGTGCGACGTGCCCGCCGCCGACCTCAGGCAGTTCTACGAGCTGTTCGCCGCGACCCCGCGCACCGTCACCCTGTTCAGCCAGGGGATCAATCAGGCGACCGCCGGGACCGACCAGGTCAATGCAATCACCAACCTACACCTCGCCACGGGACGCATCGGCAAGCCCGGCGCCGCGCCCTTTTCGATCACCGGGCAGCCCAATGCGATGGGCGGCCGCGAGGTCGGCGGGCTCGCCTCGACGCTCGCCGCGCATATGGACTTCGCGCCCGAGAACCGCGACCGCGTCCAGCGCTTCTGGGCCGCGCCGGCGATGGCGGAGAAACCCGGCCTGAAGGCCGTCGACCTGTTCCGCGCGATCGGCGAGGGCCGCATCAAGGCGCTGTGGGTGATGGCGACCAATCCTGCTGTCTCGATGCCCGATGGCAACGCGGTACGCGAGGCGCTCGGCCAATGCCCCTTCGTTGTGGTCAGCGACGTGATCGAGACGACCGACACCGGCGCCTTTGCGCATGTCCGCCTGCCTGCCGCAGCTTGGGGCGAAAAGGACGGCACCGTCACCAACAGCGACCGGACGATCAGCCGTCAGCGCGCGCTATTCGCGCTTCCCGGCGAAGCGATGCCCGACTGGTGGATCGTCAAGGAAGTCGGACGGCGGATGGGGTGGAAAAACGCCTTCACCTACGATCGCGCCGCCGACATCTGGCGCGAACATTGCCGCCTCTCGACCTATGAGAATGACGGGGCGCGCCGCTTTGCGTTGCCCGGCGCCGCGCTGGGCGGCAATGCCGCTTATGACGCCATGACGCCCTTTCGCTGGGGCGGCGCTCACCCCTTCGCCGACGGCCGTTTTTCGACCGAGGATGGCCGCGCCCGGCTGGTTCCGGTCGCGCAAAAACCGCTGCCCGAACCGCTCGCCAAATGGCCGCTGACGCTCAATACCGGCCGCTATCGCGACCAGTGGCACACGATGACGCGCACGGGTCTTGCACCCAAGCTGGCGCGCCACCGCGAGGAACCGCTTGTCGAGGTGCATCCCGATGACGCAGCGCGGCTCGGCCTTACCGACGGTGGGCTCGCGCGGGTCGAGACGCCGCAGGGCGACAGCCTCTACCGCGTCGCCTTTCACGCCGGCCAGCGCCCCGGCGAACTGTTCGTGCCGATCCACTGGACCGACCGCACGGCGAGCGGCGGGCGCACCGGCCTGCTGCCGCGTCCGCTTGTCGACCCGGTTTCGGGCCAGCCGGGGTTCAAGCGCACCCCCGCGTCGATCGCCGCGGTGACGCCCAAATGGCGCGGCTTCCTGCTCCTCGCCCGCGAACTCGCCGACACCCCGCGCTGCCTGTGGGCGACGCGCGTCGCGGTGCCGTCGGGCGTGATGTGGGAACTCGCGGGCAATGGCGAGCTGAAAGCCATCGAAGCGTTGCTTCCCAAGGGCGAGCGCATCGAGGCGCAGGATGCCGCGCGCGGCACGCAGCGCATCGCGATCCTCGCGAACGGCCGCCTCGTCGGCGCGCTCTTTGTCACCGAAACGGGTGAGCTGCCGCCACGTGACTGGTTGATCGCCCAGCTTTCCGCGCCTCAAATCGCCCCCACCCTGCTCGCTGGCCGCGCGCCGGGCGTGCAGGCCGATCGCGGTCCCGTCATCTGCGTCTGCTTCGACGTCGGATTGAAGACGATCGTCGCCGCGATCCGCGACCGGCAGCTCGCCGACGTCGCCGCCATCGGCGGCGCGCTCGGCGCGGGGACCAACTGCGGCTCGTGCCGCCCCGCGCTCGCGCGCATCTTGACCGAGGAGACCAGCAATGCAGCCTGACGATTTCGCGCCCGGCAGCGTCTGGCTCGTCGGCGCCGGCCCCGGCGACCCCGAACTGCTGACGATGAAGGCAGTGCGCCTGATCGAGCGTGCCGATATCGTCTTTTACGACGCCTTGGTCGGCGACGACGTGCTGGCGTTGATCCCGCCGGCCGCCGAGCGCGTCGGCGTCGGCAAAAGGTCGGGGCGGCATTCGAAGGATCAGGGGACGATCGACGCGATGCTCGTTTCCGCGGCGCGCGCCGGCAAGCGCGTCGTTCGCCTGAAGGGCGGCGACCCCTCGCTGTTCGGCCGCGCGGCAGAAGAGATTGGCGCACTGCAGGACGCAGGCTTCCCCGTCCATATCTGCCCCGGCATCACCGCCGCGAGCGCCGCCGCCGCGTCGGCGGGCATCTCGCTGTCGCTGCGCGGCGTCGCGCGCGACGTCCGTTTCGTCACCGCGCACAGCCGTCGCGGCGCAGCGCTCGACATCGACTGGGCTTCGCTCGCCCGCGAGGGATCCACCCTCGCCTTCTACATGGGCCGCGATGCGGCGGGAGAGATCATGCGCGGCCTGACGGGCGCCGGGATGCAGGGGGACACGCCCGTCCTGATCGCCTGCGACATCAGCAGGCGCGAAGAGCGGCGGCTGGCTACCCGGCTCGATCTGCTCGAACTCGCGACGCGTGCCTTCTCGGCCGATTCACCGACGCTGATACTCGTCGGCGCTGCGATAGCGCCGGCAGCGGGTGTCCGCGCCACCTCAGGCGCCGTCGCAGCAGCACGGCTCCGATAACAACTTCGCTGATCGACCGCAGCGCGCGCGCCGAACCGAGTGCAGCGAGCGATGCTTTGCGGGTCCCAAGCGAAACTATGCTTGACGATTTCAACTCAACCAATAAAGTTGAATTACCGGCCTGATCCCGACCGGCTGTGATTTCGGGATCCGCGGCTTTTGACCGGGAAGCAGCTTGCTCCGCGTTACCAACGGCTAAAGCGCGCGATGCTCAGGCGACAGCGCCAGGTATCGTGTTCCCCTCTGCGAAGCATGAGGTGATACGATGCACATACCCCCGCCGCGATAAGGGCCTGCCCAGGAAACCGCCCGGCGTCGCCAATATGCGATCGTCCATATTTCGCGCCGTGCGCCGGCGCCTGCCTCCCGATGCGCCGTTGCGCGGTATCGGGAACGACAAGGCTATATTGCCATGACTTACCTTCGCCCGTCGCTGCGGGTTTTTGCCTTCGGTGCCCTTTTCTTCCTGACCGCCTGCGGCGGCGCGCGCGATAGCGGCCAGACGCTCAAGATCGGCGACCAGCTCCACGCGCTCAAATCCTCGCTCGACGTGTCGGGCGAAGGCCGGCCGGCCGACTACAAGATCGAATGGGCGAATTTCGTCGGCGGCCCGCCGATCATCGCGGCGCAGACGGGCGGCTCGCTCGATGTCGGCTGGATGGCCGAAACCCCGCTGATCTTTGCCCAGGCCGCGGGCAGCCCGGTGAAAATCGTCGCGGTGAGCAAGACGGTCGAGGGCGGCGGGTCGCCCTATGCGCTCGTCGTCAAGCCGGACTCCCCCATTCGCAGCATCGCCGACCTCAAGGGCAAATCGGTGTCGTTCATGAAGGGCACGGTGCTGCACTATTTCGTCTCGCGCCTGCTCGACAAGCAGGGGCTGTCGCTCAAGGACATCAAGACGGTTCAGGCGACGGGCTTCGGCACCGGGCTGCTCGACAAGGGGTCGGCCGATGCGATCACCATCGGCGAGCCCTGGCTGACGCAGGCGCTCGATGCCGGGAAGGTACGTGTCCTTGCCAGCGGTGCGCCGCCGAACACGCCCGGCTTCTTCTATCTGGTGGCATCGGACGCCGCGCTCGCCGACCCGGTGAAGGCGAAGGCGATCGGCGACCTCGTCGCACGCGCCGCGCGGGCGACGCGCTGGCAGCGCGAGAACCCCGCGAAGGCAGCGCCCGCGCTCGCCAAGCGCTATAATGTCGACGTCGCGATCGCGGAAAAGATCATTACGCGCGCACCCGCAAGCTACGCGCCGATCAGCGATACGATCATCGCGGCACATCAGGACGAAGCCGATCTGTTCTTCAAGGAAGGGCTGATCCGCAAGAAGCTCGACGCGTCGCAAATCTTTGACAAGCGCTACGACGACATCGTCGCGGCGCAGGAGGTGGCGAAGTGAACGCACCCACCTCCATCGCGCTCGCGGGCGATCCCGGGCGGCTCGTCCAGCCGGTCGTCCGCAAAACCGGCAATCGGCCCGAGCGTTTCTCTTTCGCACGCCGCGCGACGGGGCCGCTGATCATCGTCGCGCTGTGGGCGATCTCGACGAGTGCGGGGTGGATCGATCCTTCGATCCTCCCCTCGCCCGCCGGGCTCGTCGCGGGATGGCAGCAGCTCTGGACCGAACAGGCGCTCGCATCGCAGATTGCGACCTCGCTCACGCGCGCGCTTGTCGGCGGCGCCGTCGGCATCGTCTTCGGGCTGGTCCTCGGGACGATCGCGGGACTGTCAAAGCTGGGCGAGGAGCTGTTCGACGCGCTGCTTCAGATGCTGCGCACCATCCCCTTCCTCGCGCTCGTGCCGCTGTTCATCGTCTGGTTCGGGATCGGCGAGGCACCCAAGCTGCTCCTCATCGCGCTCGCGACAATGTTCCCCATGTATCTCAACACCTATGCCGGGGTGCGCAACGTCGACCGCAAGGTGATCGAGGCGATGCGCAGCTTTGGACTTAACGGGCGCCGCCTGATCCTCGAGGTCGTGCTGCCGCTCGCGCTGCCGCAGATCTTCACCGGGCTGCGCTTCGCGCTCGGCGTCTCGGTGCTCGTGCTGATCGCCGCCGAACAGATCAACGCCTCGGCGGGGCTCGGTTACCTGCTCAATAGCGCGCAAATGTACCAGCAGGTCGACGTCATCCTGATCTGTATCGCCATCTATGCTGTGCTCGGCCTCAGCGCCGACCTGATCGTCCGCTCGCTCGAACGGCTGTTCATGCCGTGGCGCGCGGGCATTGCCATCCGATAGGAGCACCCCGATGACCGCCGTCCTTTCAATCGATTTTGCCGCCGCCGCGCGCGTCTCCGAACCCGATTTCGCGCTCCATCCCGTCGCTGTCGAAGTCAGCGCAGTCAGCCGCACCTTTTCGGGCAACACCGTCCTCGACCGCCTCGATCTTACGATCCACAGCGGCGAGTTCGTCGCGCTGCTCGGCGCGTCAGGAAGCGGAAAGACCACCTTGCTGCGCATCCTCGCCGGGCTCGATGCCCCCGACGGCGGCGAAGCGTGGGTGCCCGAAGCACGCACGGTCGTCTTCCAGGAACCGCGCCTCGTCCAGTCGAAGAGCGTGTGGAAGAATGTCGTGATCGGCTTGTCGGGCGAGGATGCGTCGCGCGAGCGCGCCGTGGCGGCACTCGCCGAGGTCGGGCTCGATCATCGCACCGATGCCTGGCCCGCAACCCTGTCGGGCGGCGAGGCGCAGCGCGCGGCGCTCGCGCGAGCGCTGGTGCGCGAACCGCGGCTGCTGCTGCTCGACGAGCCTTTCGCGGCGCTCGACGCGCTGACGCGACTCAAGATGCAGCGGCTGATCGGCGAACTCTGTCAGGCCCACGGCCCCGCGACCCTGCTCGTCACGCACGACGTCGAGGAAGCGATCCTGCTCGCCGACCGCATCCTTGTGCTCAAGGAAGGCCGGATCGGGTACGACACGCGCGTTCGCCTGCCGCACCCGCGCCGTGCGGGCGGCGAGGAATTCGACGCGCTGCGCGCTACGCTGCTTGCCGAACTGGGCGTGCCGCAGGACGGGTAAAAGCGTCAGGCGGCCCGGTTCGCGACGAGATCGTCGACCACGGCTGGATCTGCCAGCGTCGATGTATCGCCGAGCGACGAGATATCGCCTTCGGCGATCTTGCGCAGAATGCGGCGCATGATCTTGCCCGAGCGGGTTTTCGGCAGCCCCGGTGCGAACTGCACCGCGTCGGGCGTCGCGATCGGACCGATCTCGCTCCGTACCCATTTCACCAGCTCGCCGCGCAGCGCGTCGTCCGCTGCGCAGCCGGCGTTGAGCGTGACATAGGCGTAGATGCCCTGCCCCTTCACCTCGTGCGGCATACCCACAACCGCGGCCTCGGCGACTTTCGGATGCAGCACCAGCGCGCTCTCGACCTCGGCGGTGCCCATGCGGTGCCCGCTTACGTTGATGACGTCATCGACACGGCCGGTGATCCAGTAATAGCCGTCCTCGTCGCGGCGGCAGCCGTCGCCGGTGAAATATTTGCCGGGATAGGTGGTGAAATAGGTCTGGAAGAAGCGCGCATGATCGCCCCACACGCTGCGCATCTGTCCCGGCCAGCTCCGCGCGATGACAAGATTTCCCTCGGCCGCGCCGTCAAGCACCGCCCCCTCGCCATCGACAAGCTGCGGCGCGACGCCGGGCAGCGGCCGTGTCGCGCTGCCGGGTTTGAGCGCGGTTGCGCCGGGCAAGGGCGCAATCATCGCGCCGCCGGTTTCGGTCTGCCACCAGGTATCGACGATCGGGCAGCGCCCCTCGCCGACGACATGATGATACCAGCGCCACGCCTCTGGGTTGATCGGTTCGCCGACCGTTCCCAGCAACTTCAGCGATTTGCGCGACGTGGCTGCGACGAAATCATCGCCATCCTTCATCAACGCACGAAGCGCGGTGGGGGCTGTGAAGAGGGTGTGGACATTGTGGCGGTCGACCACCTGCCAGATCCGGCTGGCGTCGGGCCAGTTGGGCAGGCCCTCGTACATCAAAGTCGTCGCGCCGTTGGCGAGCGGGCCATAGAGGATGTAGCTGTGCCCCGTCACCCAGCCGATATCGGCGGCGCACCACCACACGTCGCCCGGCTGATAGTCGAAGCAAAGCTCATGCGTCAGGCTCGCCCAGAGCAGGTAGCCGCCGCTGCTGTGCAGCACGCCCTTCGGCTTGCCGGTCGAACCTGACGTGTAGAGGATGAACAGCGGATCCTCGGCATTCATTTCCGCGGGCGGGCAATCGGCGGCGACGCCCGTCGCCGCGTCATGATACCAGATGTCGCGGCCTGCGGTCATCGCGACCGGGCCGCCGGTCGCACGAACGACGATCACCTTTTCGAGCGCGGGCGCGCGCTTCGCGGCCTCGTCGACATTGGCCTTCAGCGCGATGCGCTTGCCGCCGCGCCGCCCTTCGTCGGCGGTGACCACCACCCGGCTGTCGCAATCGGTGATGCGGCCCGCCAGCGCTTCGGGAGAGAAGCCGCCGAAGACCACCGAATGGATCGCGCCGATGCGCGCGCAGGCGAGTATCGCGAACGCCGCCTCGGGGATCATCGGCATATAGATGGTGACGCGGTCGCCCTTGCCCACGCCTTGCCCCTTCAGGACATTGGCGAAGCGGCAGACCTCGCGATGCAATTCGCGGAAGCTGATGCGACGCGGCTCTTCGGCCGGTTCGTCGGGTTCCCAGATGATCGCGACATCGTCAGCGCGGTCAGCAAGATGGCGATCGATGCAGTTCGCCGCGACGTTGAGCGTGCCGTCGGCAAACCATTCGATGCGAAAATCACCTTCGTCGAACGACCAGTCGCCCGCCGTGACCGGCGCCGTCATCCAGTCGAGCCGCAGCGCCTGCTCCAGCCAGAAAGTATCGGGCGCGGCGAGCGACATTTCGTATATCGCGGCACAGGCCGCTTCGCCGAGCGCCTGCCCTTTCCACTCCGCCGGAACCGGATATATATCGGGCATGCCGCGCTCCTCCGTCATTGGCCGCGGATCGGAAGCATGGGCGCTTTCGCCGCGGGGAGAGCGACCTTGAGCTCGCCGGCCAGCGTCGGCGCGATCTGCCGCATGTCGATCAGGCCCAGATTCTTGCCCGCGGCGATCCCCGGCCCTGTAATGAAGAAGGACGAGTGCATGTCGGGGCGCACGCTGCGCGTCGAAAAGGCGCCATGCGCGCCGCCCTTGGATTCCTTGACCAGCGGCCCCGCCATCGCATTGCCCATCCGGTACCCGGGCTTGAATGCCACGACATATTCGGCTGCGGGGGGAAGGCCGCGATTGGCATATTCGTCGCGCGCGTAGATGCGCTCGATCCCGTTCGCCGGATCGGCCGCCAACTTTTGCAGATATTCGGCGACGCGCGTCTTCGTCTTCTGGTCCTTGCGGTCCTGGAGCACGATCATCGCCGAGCCGCCGACGTACCAGACGAAGGCCTTCCACGAGGTGACCTCCTGCTCGTCGCCCTTGCCCGCCAGCTTGATGAAGCCCGCGTCGACGAAAGCCGCGTTCAGGTTCACCTGGTGCGTCACCTTGTCGAAACCGTGATCGGACACGACCGCAACGACGCCGCCGGGGTGCGTCTTCCGATAGGCGGTGACGACACGCCCGACGGCGGTGTCGATCCGTTCGAGCGCCGCGTTGCCTTCGGCGCTGAACGGACCATACTCATGCTGCTGATGGTCCAGCCACACGAAATGGACCGTCAGCAATTCGGGATTTTTCTGCTCGATCAGCGCGATCGCATCGTCGGCGATCTTCGCATCATCCTCGTCATCTCCCTCGACAAGGTTGAAATCGATGTCGGCGGCCTTCTTACTCACCGGCCAGAAGATGCTGCCGGTTTTCAGGCCGGCCGCCTTCGCCGCGCCCCACAGCGTCGTCGCCCGGATCTGGGCATAGCTGCCGTAGCTTTTGGGCAGCTTCGCGGTCGGTGCGAAGGGGCGGTTGTTGTAAATGCCATGCTCGGCGGGCAGCACACCCGTAACCAGGGTCGTGTGGTTCGGATTGGTCACCGTGGGATTCACGTTGATCACTCCTTGCGCATAGCTTCCTTCCTTCAGGAAGCTGCGCAGCACGGGAATCGTCAGCCCATATTTGTCGGCTTCGAGTACCGCGTCGGGCCGGAGACCGTCGATCGAGATCATCAGCACGGGGTGACGGCCGGACGCTTCGGCGGCGGCTGGGGCCGCCGGGTTCGTCTGGGCGCACACCGCGCTCACCGGCAGCCCCCCACCAGGACAAGTGCGATCGAAAACTGGATTGTCCGCCAAAATTTCATGACTGGCTCCACAAATACATGGTGGTGTTGGACGGGCTGCTACCGCGTCAGAACCGGTGCTCGAGCTTCAGCTTGAACTGGCGCCCGCGCGGATTGACCGTGCCCACGAAATAGCCCTCGTCCTCGTCGGCTACGGGCGGGTCGGCGTCGAAGACATTGTTGACGCCAAAGGTTACGCGCGTGTCGTCACCGGGCCCGAAGGCATAAGTGACGCGCGCGTTGTGCAGGATCGCCGGCTTCACGCGCAGGTAGAAGCGCTTGATGCCATTGTCGTCGAAGGTCATGATGCTCTTCGGCCGGCCGAGCGCCTCATAGATCGCCTCGGTGGTCGACGCCGATGTGTCGGCATAGGGCCCATAATAGCTGGTGAACCAGCCGAGCGACCAGCCGCCGCTCTTCCAGTTGACCGATGCAATGCCTTTCCATTTGGCGCGCTTGTTCTTGCCGAGTTCGTCGTTGACGATGCCATCGCCGGCCAGTTCCTCGTCGCGCTTCAGATAATGCGTCGCTTCGGCCTTCAGCGTGAATTGGCCGAGTCCGAAATCGGGCACGCGATACTGCAGCGCGATGTCGATCCCCGCGAGCTTGCGCGAGCCGAGGTTGATATAGTCGTTGATCAGGCTGGTGATTTCACCGACGACCGCGCGCTTGGTCGCATTGGTCGGCTGCGCGGCGTTGTAGGCGTTGAAGGTCGCGATATCGACCGCCGTCGGCGCGCGGCGGCTGACGCGGCTATTGCCCGCATAATTTGCCGTTCCCGACCCGAGGTCGACCTGGTCGATCGGCTTGCCCGAGGCGAGCGCGGCCTGCGTGGCGAGATCGAGCAACAGTTCGTCGGTCGCGAGCACCTCGGTGTTGCCGAGCGCGGTGATCGCATCGCGCTGGTTCAGGCGCCAATAGTCCACGGTGAACGACAGGCCGCGAACACCGGGCACTTCCATCGCGATGCCCGCGCCGAAATTCTTCGCCCTTTCGGGGTTGAGCCGGTCGTTGCCCTGGCGGAAGGTGCGGCGCGGCGCGCTGTCGTCCGCGGCCGAATTGGTGACGTCGCGGCGATAGGGATCGGCCGTATAGTTCACGCGCAGCAGCGGCGTGGTGTTCGTCTGCGCGAGGTTCGGCGCGCGGAACGATTCATTGTAGGATGCGCGCAGCTTCAACCAGCGCGCGGGCGCCCAGAGGACGCTGTATTTGGGCGTCGTGCTCGATCCGTGGATCGAGAAGCGCTCGTGGCGGATCGCGGCCCCCAGTTCGAGATGATTGAACAGGAAGAAACGGTTGTCCTCCGTCACCAGCGGCAGCGCGACCTCGGCATAGGCGGCCTGCACATTCTGCTTGGCGTCGATGTCCGAATTGGGGCTCATCGCGATGAAGTCGTTGTCATTTTCGCGCAGGTACGGGAAATCATTCCCCGATCCGGGCGGGTTGAGCCCCGCGAACGGCGCCTTCCACGCATGATAGCTTTCCCAGCGCGCCTCGGCACCCGCCGCGACCTGGATCGGCCCGCCGCCAAAGGGAAGCTTCCAGAGCTCGCCGCCGATCTTTGCATCCCACACGATGATCTGCGTTTTGCCGTAGCGATTGTCGGTATCGTACATCGGCTCGGTGACCGTCGTCGGGTTCACATAGGGCTGGTCGACAACGACGCGGTTGTTCACCACCTTGAAGGTCACGGGGAACGGATTGTAGGCGCTGGCATCGGTGCGCGCGAGCGCCCGGCGGAGCAGCGATTCACGGAAGATGTTCGACTCGGTTTCGTGGCTGTAGGCGCCCGACACGAGCAGGCCGCTTTCCCACGACCAGCTGTCGCCGAACTTGCCGCGCGCGCCCGCCATCGCACGATAGAAGGTCGAATCGACCTCGATATAGCGATCCTTGGTCCCCGGCGGGATCAGGCCCGACACGATGGTGACGTCGGCGGGCGTGCCGAGGATGCGCGCGGTGCCGTCGGCGTTCGGCAGGCCCTGCGGATGATAGAAGCGCGTGCCGAACGGGTTATAGGGGTTCGATGCCGGGACATAGAGGCCGGGTTCGTTGACATTCTGCATGTTCGCCGCTTCGCGCTGGCTGTTCGCGTGCGAGCCCGAGAAGAGGACGTCGCCGAAGACCGTGAAGCTGTCGTTGAACTCATGTTCGATGAACATCGCGAGGTTGAGGCGCTTCAGGCCGGGCACGAGGGTGCGGTGCGGCAGGCGGTTGTCATAATATTCGTCCTCGGGATTGCCGAGGTTGCGCGAGGGCGTGGTCTGCTTGAAATTCACCGCGCCATCGGCGCCAGGATAGAGGAAGAAGGTGCCATCGGCCGCGACCGTCGCAACGCCGCCCGTCGGCGAGGTCGAGGTCGAAATGCCGCGATTGCCGTCGGGGCGCCCGCCGTTGAAGGTCAGGAAGTCCGACTGGATGAAGCCGCGGCGGAACTGGCCATAATGGGTGATCGTGCTGCCGTTATCGAGGTCGTTGTCGAGCGAGAAGTTCGTACCCGTCGCCGGATTGACGATCGGCAGGCCATCCCACGGCGCAGGCAGCTTGCGCGTACGCCTGAGATCGGATTGCGAGCCCCATTTGCGGTCGCCGAAGAGCAGGTCGTTGCGCCGGAAATAGTCGGCCGAAATACCGATCGACGTCTGGCCGAACTGAAAGGTCTTCGCCGCGGTGACGCGGAATTCTTCGGCGCCGCCATGCTGCGTGATCGCGCTTTCCATCGAGATGCGCCCGCGGTCCTTGGTCGGCGAGATGATGTTGTTGATCACCCCCGCCGCGGCGTCGGCGCCGTAGATCGCCGACGCGCCGTCGCGCAGCACTTCGATGCGCGACACCAGCGCCGTCGGAACGACGTTGGCGTTCGGCGACAGCGAAGGCACGCCCTGGTCAGTACCCGAAATCGGGTGCGGCGCCATGCGGCGGCCGTTGATCAGCAGCAGGGTGCTGCCCGCGCCGATGCCGCGAAGGTCGGGCGAGGACACGTCGCCGCGCGCGCCCTGCGAGGCGATCGTGCCCTCGTTGATTTCGGGCGGCGATGCCGATGGCAGCGTTTCATAGAGGTCGGCGCCGGTCGATCCGCCGCGCAGGTCGATTTCCGACTGGTCGATGACCGTGACCGGCAGCGCAGTTTCGGCGCGCCGGATATTGGTGCCGGTCACGACGATTTCCTTCGTCGGCGCATCGGCTTCGGCGTCAGCTTCGGCGGGCGCCGCGTCGGCGGGCGGGGCCGCATCCTGCGCGCGGGCGCCCGCGGCCGTGGCAAGCGCGAACATCATCGCCGTGCCACATAGAATCGAATGACGAGCTTTCATGTTTCCCTCCGCATTAAGCAAAAATCGCAGTCTGGGTAGGCAGCGGCCGCCCATTGGCGCGGCAGCTTGATATCTGGGGGCGCGGACCTTTGCCGGACCGCGCCCGTCAGGCGCGCTTCATCGCCGGATGAACAACGCCACCGTTGCGCTGGCGGCACTCGCCCCCGCGACAATCAGGAACACCAGCGACGTGTCGTGATGCGTATCCATGAAGCCGCCGATCAGCGGCTCGCCGAGCCCGGCGAAGAGATAGGCGAAGAAGTTCATGATCCCGATCGCGGTCCCCGCCCTCTTGTGTCCGACGAGGTCGGGACACAGCGCCCAGAAGGAGGACTGGGGGCCGTAGACGAAGAAGCCGCACAGGAAGAGCGTGGCGAGGCCGAGATACACGTCGCTCGCCGGGATCGTGTACATGAACAGCGAGGTGACGGTGGCGAGCACCATATAGAGGACGATCGCGAGATAGCGTTTCGACCCGAAGATATTGTCCGACACCCAGCCGTTGGTCGCGGCGCCGATTGCCATCCCGACGGGCAGCGCGACGCTGATCCATTGCGGGTCGATGAAGCTGGTCGACGCAGCCCCGCCGTCGCCGGCGCCGCCAAGGAAATGGACGGGTACCCACACGAGCAAACCGTAGCGCGCCGAATTCTGGAAACCGATGGCGAGGCCGCCGAGCAGCAGGCGCCAGTTGGAGAGCACCGCCTTGTAGCGTGCCCACGAACTTTCGTCGTCGGCGACGTCGGGAGCCGCATCCTCGTCGGCGACATCATCGTGCGGCGACTGGAAGCCCAGGTCTTCGGGGCGTTCGCGGGCAATCAGGTAGAAGGCGATGCCCCCGACGAGCATCAGCAGCACGGGCAGGCGGAAAATCCAGCGCCAGTCGAGTTGCAGCGTATGCACGACGACGATCGACGTGACGAAGGAGAGCACCGACGCCATGCCGGCAGCAAACACATAGAAGCCGAACACCTTGCCGCGTTCGTGCTTGCCGAACCAGTTCGACAAGAGCCGGCTGCCGGGCGCCCAGCCCATCGCCTGGAAATAGCCGTTGAGGCCCCACAGCGCGCCGAGACTGAGCACGCCGGTTGCGAAGCTTGCGGCCCAGTTGGTTATGCACGAGAGGATCGCGCCCGCGCTCATCACGCGGCGGCCGCCGAACTTGTCGCCAATGTTGCCGTTGATCGCCTGCCCGATCGCGTAGCACCACAGCAGCGCCGCGCTGACCCAGCCGAGCGTTTCCTTCGACACGCCGAATTCCGCCTGAATGCCCGGAATGGCAAAGCCGAACGTCTGACGACCAGTATAAAAGAACAGATAGCAGAACATCGCCGCAAAAAGCATGCGATGCTGCGCTCTCCGAAATAGCATACTACTATCTGTTAAGTTACGGAGATCCGTAACACCTTTTTGAACCACGTTCATTTGCATCTGTCCCGTGAATAGGCACTTTATGTGCTCTCTATTTAGTGATTCTTGTGCAGTTTTTATGACATAATATTAAATGTTCCAGGGGAGCGACCATGTCCGGACGTTGGTAAAGCCCTTCATCGCCTCGACGACGCCTTCCTTGTCGCCCAGCCCCGAATCCTTGATCCCGCCAAAGGGCGACATTTCGATCCGGTAGCCAGGGACTTCCCAGACATTGACCGTCCCGACCTCGAGCTCGGCGACGAAGCGCGTGATATAATCGAGGCGGTTGGTGCAGACGCCCGACGACAGGCCATAGGCGGTCGAGTTCGATATCCGGATCACCTCCGAAATATCGTCGGGGCAGCGAACGATCGGGATCACCGGACCGAAGGTTTCCTCGAACACCAGTTCGCAATCGGCGGGCACATGATCGACGACGGTCGGCGCGAACAGCGCCCCGCGCCGCGGCGCGCCGTGCAGGATTTCTGCGCCGCGCTCGACCGCATCGTTGACGCGGTTTTCAAAGAGGATCGCCGACCGTTCATTGATGACCGTGCCGACATCGGTCGACGGATCCATCGGGTCGCCGCTCTTCAGCAGCTTCGCCTTTTCGGCGACGAGTTTCGCGAAATCGTCGGCAACGCTGTCGACCACCAGGATCCGCTTCACCGCGGTGCAGCGCTGCCCAGAATTCTTCGTCGCTCCGGCAACCGCAAGCTCGGCGGCCTTGTCGAGGTCGGCGTCCTCCATCACGATCAGCGGATCATTGCCGCCAAGCTCGAGCACCTTGCGCTTGTAGCCTGCGGTGTTCGCGATGTGCTTGCCGACGCGGACCGAACCGGTGAAGGTCACAAGGTCCGCGTCGGGATCGGTGATCATCGCGTCGCCCATTGTCGACGGATTGCCCGTGATCACCGACAGCATCTCAGGGGGCAGCCCCGCTTCGTACAGCACATCGGCGAGCGCGAGCGCGGTGAGCGGGGTCAGTTCGGTCGGCTTCAGCACGACGCGATTGTTCGTCGCGATCGCCGGCGCCAGCTTGTGACTGACCATGTTGAGTGGGTGGTTGAACGGCGTGATCGCCGACACGACGCCGAGCAGTGGCACGCGCGTCGTGAAAATCTTGCGCTCCTTGCCCATCGGCGAAATGTCGCAGGCGTAAATCTCGCCATCATCCTTGATGGTGAGCTGCGCCGCGAACGACCACACGTCATAGGCGCGGCTCGCTTCGTAGAGCCCGTCCTTCCAGCAGAGGCCCGTCTCGGCGACGATCAGCCGCGCGAACTTCTCCTTGCGGTCGCGCAGCAGTTCGGCAGTGCGCTGCAAGATCTGCTGGCGCTCGTAACGGCTCAGCGCCGGTTTGAATGCCTTCGCCGTACGGAACGCCTCGCGGACATGCTCGGCCCGCGCCGCAGGGACAGTGCCGGTCAGCGTGTTGTCATAGGGGTTGCGGACCTCGATGACCTCGTCGGTCTGGACGAGCTTGCCGGCGATGCGCATCGATTCGAGGCGGACGGGCTGGCTGGGGGTGGTGTGGATGTTCATCTCAGCGCACCAGGTTCAGTGCCATGTCGAACGCGTCGAAGTTGCGCAGGACGCGGTCGGACCGCACCTCGGTCGGGCGGTTCGAGATCAGCGGCACAGTCTGCTCGGTCAGCCCTCCGTGGCTGCGCAGCGGTTCGGTCAGGCCCGAAAAATCGTGCCGCGCGGCGGTGGTGCCAAGCACCTTGTGGCGATCGCAGATAACAACGACATCGCCGATACGATCGATGGGCAGCTCGAAGCGCTCGCCCGCCTCCGCGGCCGCAATCGCGACCGTCACACCGTCGATCGCGCCGGCGGCGTCGATCACCGACTGGACCTTGTCGGCATCGACATAGACCGTCGCGAACGACCCGAGCGCGCCGTGGTGTGCGACATAGGGGTCGGTGATCGGCAGGATCACACGCGCCGTCCCCGCCCCGAGTTCGGCGTCGAGCACGTCCTGGAGATAGATGACGTCGGGCTGCTGCGCGCTGTCATGCTTGTCATTCATGCCGTGGTCGGCAGTGATGACGATCGTGCAGCCAGCGGCGTCGAGCTGCCCCACATAGCGGTCGAACATCGCGTAGAAATCATTCGCGGCCTTCGCGCCCGGCGCCGCCTTGTGCTGCACATAGTCGGTGGTCGAAAGATACATGAGGTCGGGGCGGAAGCTGTCCAGCAGCTTGACGCCCGCAGCAAAGATGAACTCCGAAAGGTCGGCCGAATAGACATTCGGGAGCGGCAGGCCGACGAAATCGAGCACGTCCTCGATGCCGTTTTCGGCCTTCGTCGCCTGGTCGGCCTTTTCCGACGAAAAGGCGATCGCGGTCCCGCTCGCAAAGTCCAGCCCCTTGCCGAGAAGCGTGCGCAGCTTGTCCTTGGCGGTCACCACCGCGACCTTCATCCCGGCCTGTTGGGCGGTCGCGAAGATGGTCGGCACGCGCAGGAATTTCGCGTCGTTCATCATCACCTCGACGCCCGCCTCGCGGTCGTAGAAGAAATTGCCCGAAATGCCGTGCACCGCCGGCGGCCGGCCGGTGACGATCGACAGGTTGTTCGGATTGGTAAAGGTCGGGACCACCGACAGCGCGGTCCGGTTCGTCCCCGTCCTGAGGATGCGGTCGAGGTTCGGCGCAACCCCCGCCTCGATCGCGGCCTCGATATAGCCAGGCTCGGAACCGTCGAGACAGATGACGACGACGGGCCGGTCAGGGTGCGCATAGGCGCGGCCATTGACAACGAGGTCGGCGGGGTTGGCAGGCATGTTCACAAAGTTTCTCCTCAGGCCGCGCTGGATAGAAAGGCATCGCGGGTGCCGATAAAATTGCGCCCTCGTTCGCCGTCGAGGGCATCGTCGATCGCCGCGAGCCAATTCTCGCGCGTGACGCCGTAATCGGTCGCGTCGGTCGACACGCCGAGCTCGGTCAGGAAGCCATCGAGCCGGTCGGCGCCTGCAGCGAGATCCTCGCCGAATATCCGCGTCAGCGCCTGATCGCAGGCCGCGTTCTGCCCGATCACGCTGCGCATGACGGCGGGCAGCATGAACGAACAGGCGATCCCGTGGACCGTCCCATGGTGCAGCGTCAGATAATAGGAAAGCGAATGCGCGAGCGCGGTCTTGGTGTTCGAAAAGGCAAGTCCTGCAAACAGGCTGGCGCGCGCGACGCGGGTCCGCAGCTCGAGATTGCCGAGGTCGTCGACCAATCTGGGCAATGCGTCGATCGACTCGCTCGCGGCGAAAATCGCGTGGTTCGCCGACACGGGGTTGGCGTTGACGTTCCAGATGCTTTCGAGCGCGTGCGACAGCGTGTCGAGGCCCGTCGCCAGCGTCAGTCCGCGCGGCACGCCCAGCGAGGTCGAGGGATCGATGATCGCGTGCTCGGGATAGAGATCGGGCCGGTTCAGCGAATATTTCTTGCGCGCATCGGTATCCCAGATCGTTGCCCAAGAGGTAACCTCGCTGCCGGTACCGAAGGTCGTCGGCACCGCAATGATCGGCACCGCCTTCACTGCCTCGGCGCTCTTCCGGCCTTCCAGGAAATCCTGGACATTGGCGAAGTCGCCGTTCGAGACCGCGAGCGCCTTGGCCGAGTCGATCACCGATCCGCCGCCGAATGCGACGATGACTTCGGGGGCCGTCGCGGCAGCGCCGAAGGTACGGCACAGGCCGCGCAGCCCGTTGAAGCTGGGGTTGGGTTCGACCTCGCGCGCCACGACCGCAGGGGCGCCGACACGCGCCGAAATCGCCGCAACGACATCGTCGAAATAGGGATGGTCGTTATAGGTGACGAGGGCATAGCTGCGGCCCGCGACCTTCTCGGCGACCGCCGCAACGGCGTCCTCGCAAAATGTCACCTCGACGGGATTCCCATATTTCCACGAATTCGACATCGGCGCTTCCGCCCTCCCTTTGCTCTTGTTGGGAGCCTTGAAGCCGATGCGCGCTCAATTATCCAATTGATAGTTTTCGCTTCATCTATATAAAAAATCTATGAGATATACGCAGCTCCGATCCTTCCACGCGGTCGCCGAAACCGAGAGCGTCACCGCCGCGGCGAACCGGCTGAATATCACCCAGCCGACCCTGACCACACAAATCCGCCAGTTGGAGGAGGAATATGCGGTCGAGCTGTTCGTACGCACCGGGCGGCGGATGCGGCTGACCGATGCCGGGCGCGAGCTTCAGCAGATCACGCGGCGCATGATCGCGGACGAAGCCGACGCGCGGGCCTTCCTGACCGAAAGCCGCGAACTGCGCACCGGCCATCTTCGCGTTGGCGCGGTCGGTCCCTTTCATGTGACCGAAATGCTCGTCGCCTTCCACGCCCGCTATCCCGAGATCGAGATTTCGGTGTCGATCGGCAACTCGAACGTCGTGCTGCGCAACCTGCTCGAATTCGAATCGGACGTCGCGGTGCTGGCCTATGTCGAAAATGACGAGCGGCTATGGTTCTCGCAGTATAGCGAAAGCCCGATCGTCGCATTCGGGCGCCGCGACCATCCGCTTTTCGCGCCCGATCGCGACCATATCCGCATTGCCGAACTCGACGGCCAGCCGATGGTCGCGCGCGAGCATGGCTCGAACACCCGCCGCGCGAGCGACGAGGCGATGGCGAAAGCGAATGTGCGGCCGAAGATCGTAATGGAAATCGGCAGCCGCGAAGCAGTACGCGAGGCGGTCGCGAGCGGCGTCGGCTTCGGCTTCGTCTCCAGCGCCGAATATATCGCCGACGATCGCATCCGCAGCCTGCCCGTCGTCGACGCCGAAATCTTCAACTACGCCCACATCGTGTGCCGGCAGGACCGGCTGCAATCGCGCCTGATATCGGCTTTTCTTGAGGTTACGAGCGCCCTGCCCCCGGCGGCGCACTAATCTGTCTGCGTTACCCGTCGCGTTCCAGCCGGGCGTCGGCCAGCTCGGGAAAGACCTTGCTCACCTTGCCGATCAGGTAATCGCCATAGGAGCCGATGGACTTGTGGAAATCGACCCCGTCCCAACGCGCTTCGCCCGGCTCGCTGCCCGCGGTGTCGATCGGCAGCGGCTCGACATCGGCCGCGAAGTCTGGATCGAAAAAGAGCGGAAAGGAATAACGCGACACCCCCGCACGATTGACGACGCGGTGCGGCGCTGAGCGGAAGCGTCCGCGCGTCAGGCGCTCGAACATGTCGCCGACGTTGATCACCAGCGCGTCGCCGCGCGGCGGCACGTCGATCCAGCCCTGACGCGTGCGCACCTCCAGCCCGCCCTTGTCGTCCTGCCCCAACAAGGTGAGCAGCCCGTAATCGCTATGCTCGCCGACCCCGAACCCCTCCTCGGCCCCTGCCGCGCCCACCGTCGCGGGATAATGGAATATGCGGAAGAGCAGCGTCGGATGGTGTGTCAGCCCGCGCGCGAAATGATCGGCTTCGAACCCGAGCGCCAGCGCCATACCGCGCATCAGCGCCTCGCCCGCGCGCGTTGCAGCCGCCAGATAGGCTTCGACCGCCGGGCGCAGCGCGGGCACGGCTTCGGGCCAGAGGTTCGCGCCATGAAGCGGCAGCCGCGCCGCGACGCGGGGATCGCTCGCGCCCAGCTCTTCGCCGAGATACAGCCCTTCCTTGAGGTCGGGGATGCCCGACGTGAGTTCGCCCGCGACGGGAAACCAGCCGCGCCACGCGATGCCGCCCTTGTCCATCGCGATCGCCGCCTTGTCGCGCTCGGGAAGCGCGAAAAAGGCTTCGCTCGCCGCCAGCAGGTCCGCCACGATGGCGGGGCCGATCCCGTGCCCGGCGGCATAGAAAAAGCCGAATTCGCGGCACGCCGCATCGATCCTCGCCGCCGTATCGGCAATCATCGCCTTGTCCGACATCAGACGCAGCGGCTCGATATCGATCACGGGCAGAGTTTGAGTCATCGCATCGACCTAACGCAAAAGCCGCCGCCTCGCCATGCGGCGCGCATCAGGACAGTAGCAGCGCGCCGATCCGCTCGCTCACCAGTTCAGTCCGATGCGCGCGTAAAGGTAACGCCCATTAAAGCCGAACGGCGAATAATAGGGGAAGCCGACGACGCCCGTGGTGTTGAGCGCGGCAGGCGTCGCGTCGGGATAGACGTCGAACAAGTTGCTCGCCCCGATCGCGAATTGCGCGCCCTTGGCAGGGGCGTAGCGCAGCTCCAGGTCGGTGACGACATGCTTGCCGGTCAAGATGTCGGCCGAACCGTTCGCTGCCGTTCCCGGCTGGTTGACCTCGCCATAATAGGTCGCGCGCAAAGTCGCGCCGAGCGCGTCGCCCGACCAGTCGATCGCGCCCGTCACCTTCTCGCGCGGCGTGCCCTCTTCGATCGACGCGATGCGGTTGCGGCCGAGCAGCGGCGGCGCCGGATTGAGCACGGCGGTCGAGGTCGGGATGCGCAGCACGTCGACATCGTTGAAATTGGCGGCGATGGTAAAGTCGAACGTCCCCAGCGTATCGGTCCGTGCCTTGTAGTTGGCGACGACGTCGACGCCGCGGGTGCGGGTCTTGAGGCCGTTGATGAAGAAACGCGCGGCGGGCACGTTGAACGGCGCGAGGATCGCCGCGACCTGCGGGCTGAAGCTCGCCTGGATATTCTCCGACAGAGCGAGCTGGTCGCGGATCCTGATCTGATACGCATCGACGGTCAGGCTGAAACCGCCCGCGCGGATCACCGTGCCGACAGAAAAGTTGGTCGATTTCTCAGGTTCGAGCGGCAGCCCGCCGAGCGCGGCGGCGACGGGGTTGACCGAAGGGAACTGGCCGGTCAGGACCGGCGCGCCATTCTGCACCACCGAGGCAATCGAGGTGAAATATTGCTGCTGGAGCGACGGCGCGCGGAAGCCGGTCGACGCCGTTCCGCGCAGCGCCAGCCAGTCGGCCGCGTCGAAGCGCAGCGACACCTTGCCGTTCGCGGTCGATCCGAAGTCCGAATAATCCTCGACGCGCCCGGCGAGACCGAGCAGCAGCGACCGCGTCAGCTTCGCCTCGAGGTCGAGATAGGCGCTAGCGTTGCGGCGGCTTTTCTCGATCGCATTCAATGGCGAGAAGCCGCCAAAACCCTGCGCGCCGGGTGCCTGTCCGGGGATCGCGCCGGTCGGCGGATAATCATAGGAAGCGCGCTCGCCCGCGGTGATCTTGTACCCCTCGCGGCGCCCCTCGACCCCGAAGGCGACGTTCAGCTCTTCGAAGACGTCGAAGCGGCGCGACACGTCGAGCCCGAGGACCCACTGGTCATAGGCGACCGCACCGTCATAGAAATCGGTCGGCGACGAATTGCCATAGCTATAGTTCGCCGAATTGAGCGTCCGGAACTCGATGCGGTTTCGGCCATAGCTGAGGTTGAGGTCGACATTCCATTCGCCGAGGTCGCCGCGCAGCCCGACCGCGGAGTTGAGGTCGCGCGACTTGGTGTTGATCAGCGGCAGGAACCCGTCGGGCCAGATCAGCGACACGGCGGCGGCTGCGGCGGGGAGGCGCGGAAAGGCGGCGCTCCTGCTGTCGCGGTTCTGATAGCCCGCCCAGCCATAAAGTTCGATCCCCTCGGCGACCGGCGTCCCCGCGTTGACCCACAGCGAATATTGCTCGACCTCGGGATCGCCGAAGCGCCCGGTGATCCGCGAGGGCGTGACGCGCGGGTCGAAATCGGCGCGATTGGTCGGCTTGCGGTCGACATATTCACCCGAAATCGTGACATAGCCCTCGTCACCGAGCGCGATCCCCTGCCACCCCGACACGGTCAGGACGGGTTCGCCCGTCTTGCTGCGGCTGCCGCGCGCGGTGTCGATGTCGGTATTGTAAAAGCCGTAGGTGGCAGAGACGCCGCCGCCTTCGCGCGCTTCGCGCAGGCGGACGTTGACCACCCCCGCGATGGCGTCCGAACCATATTGCGCCGCGGCTCCATCGCGCAGCACCTCGATCCGGTCGAACGCAACCGTCGGGATGGTGTTGAGATCGACCGCCGCCGAGCCGCGGCCGACACTGCCGTTGACGTTGAGCAACGCCGAGGTGTGTCCCCGCGTGCCGTTGATCAGGACGAGGGTCTGGTCGGGCGCCAAGCCGCGCAAGGTCGCGGGGCGGATTGCATCGGTGCCGTCTACCGCCGACGGACGCTTGAAGTCGATCGACGGCGCAACCGTCGCGAGCGCCTGCCCCAATTCGGTCGAACCCTGGCGCCGCAGGGTCTCGCCGCCGAGCACATCGACCGGGGCCGGCGAATCGAGCCGAGAGCGCCCTGCGGCGCGCGTGCCGGTCACGATGATTTCATCACCCTGCGCGGCTTCGTCACCCGCCGGGATGTTCGTATCCTGCGCATAGGCCGGCGCCGCAGCGAAGGCGGCAATGGCAAGAAAGCTGGTGGCGACGATGGGGAAACGCTGCATTGGGGGAGTCCTTCCGGATTGTTGCTTGTTATCTTGTCGGGAATGCGCTCGACGCGTTCGGTTACAGGCCGAGCCGCTGCCAGAATTCCTGCGCGCTCACGCGCCGCAGCTCGCTCGGAAGCGGTGACCAGGACGGATGGGGAAGCCGCTGGGTGGCGGCTACATTGCGGTGGCGGGGGTTTTCCGGGCGCCGGACTCTCATATCGTATCTCCTTTCACAGAAGCACGAATCCGACACGCGTCAGGGCTTCGTGCGCTTTAGCCGTTGGTGACGCGGAGCAAGCTGACAGCCATCAAAAGCCGCGAGGTCCGAAGACCTGCAATTTCTCTACTTATTTGATTGATATATGTCGCGCCAAGCTTTCTTGGCATCGCGAAAGGAAATATTTGGGCCGGCCCGCCGGGTTCGCTAGCTCCCGGCTCCGGCCGCCAGCGCATCGCGGAACCGCGCCAGCCGCACGACCGCCTCGTCGAGCGTCGCATGATCCTTCGCAAAACAGAGCCGCAAAATATGCCGCGGCCCCTCGCCTTCGAACAAGGCCGACACGGGGATCGAGGCGACCCCTGCCTCGCGCACCGCGCGCTCGCTGAATGCCCGGTCATCGAGCGCAATGCCCGACGCCGCAAGGTCGATACACAGAAACCATGTCGCGTCGCCCGGCAGGACGACAAAGCCCGCGCCGGCCAGCCCGCGCGCCAGCCGTTCGCGCGCCGCCGCCCATGCCGTGCGCTGCGGCGCGAACCAGTTGTCGGGACGATCGAGCCCCTCGGCGACCGCCCATTGCAACGCCGGCGGCGTCGTGAAGGTCAGGAACTGGTGCGCGCGGCCGATCGTGCGCGCCACGTCAGGCGCCGCCAACAGCCAGCCGACCTTCCACCCGGTCAGGCCGAAAATCTTGCCCGCAGACCCGATCTTCACCACGCGCGCTTCCATCCCGGGCAGCGACCACAAAGATCGATGCGGCGCGCCGTCGAACCGCACATCTTCCCAAACCTCGTCACAGATCGCGACGAGGTCGTGCCGGCGACAGGCGTCGGCGATCAGCGCGAGTTCGGCGTCGCTCGCGACCTTGCCCGCGGGATTGAGCGGGTCGTTGAACATCAGGAGCCGCGTGCGCGGCGTGATCGCGCGTTCGAGCGCATCGGCCTCGTAACGCCAGTGCGGCGGATGCAACGCGACCGATACCGGGGTGCCGCCGGCGCGGCGGATCATTGGCGCATAGCTGTCATAGGCTGGCTGGAACAGGATAACCTCGTCGCCCGGCCGGATGAGCGCAAGCAGCGAGGCGGCGAGCGCCTCGGTCGCGCCCGACGTCACGATCACCCGTTCGCGCGCAACGGCGAGTCCCTGCCGCCGCGCATAAAAGCGGCCAATCGCGTCGCGCAGTTCGGCGAAGCCGAACGCAGGGGGATATTGGCTGGACTTGTCGCGCAGCGCGCGCGCAGCGGCGTCGATCATGTCCGGCGATGACGGCTCGTCGGGAAAGCCCTGCCCGAGGTTGATTGCACCCTGCGCCGCCGCCAGCCCCGACATATGCTCGAAGATCGTCGGCGCCATCGCATCATAGAGGGGGTGCACGCGGCTCATTCCAGTCTCCGGCAGATAGTTCGAACACACTTGTCGCCTATCGAAGCCGCCGCTGTAAAGCGCGCGCCGCGCGGCTTCCCTTCGGCGCCCTTGCTGCTATGCACCGACGATCACGCCGCCTGCCGAATTCAGGAGAACGCCTTGCGGCATCTCGCCCGCTTCGACCTCAACCTCCTCCGGATTTTCGACGCGATCTTCGCGAAGGGCGGGGTCTCGGCGGCGGCGCGGCACCTGAACCTGTCGCAGCCCGCGATCAGCCATGCGCTCGCCAAGCTGCGCGATATCTTCAGCGACCCGCTTTTCGTGCGGCAGGGTAATCGCCTCGTCCCGACCTCCGCGGCGCGTGCGATCGCGGGTCCGGTGCGCGAGGCGCTGCGCGGGCTCGATGTGGCGCTCGACGCCGCCACCGCCTTCGATCCCGCCGAGGCGACGCGCGAGTTCCGCATCGGCGTACGCCTGTCGGGCGAGATGCCGCGCTTCTCTTCGCTCGTGTCGCGGGTGCGCGCCGAAGCGCCGCATGTCGCGCTCGCCAGTGTGACCTTCCGCCGCCGCGATCTGGCCATCATGCTCGCGAACGGAGACCTCGACCTCGCGCTCGACGTCGCGCTGCCCGCCGACGACCGGCTCTGCCGCCACTATCTCGGGACCGAGCCGCTCGTCGTCGTCGCGCGGAAGGGGCATCCGCGCGTCGACGGCGCGATCGATCTCGATACCTATCTGGCGCTCGACCATATCATTGCAACGGCGCGGCCATACGGTCCCGGAATCGAGGATATGGCGCTCGACCAGATGGGCCTGACGCGGCGCGTCGCGGTGCGATGCCAGCATGCGATCACCGCGTGGCAGATCGTCGCGACCTCGGACATGCTCTTCGCGCTCCCCCGATCGCACGCGGCGGTGCTCGACGCGATGTGGCCGATGCAGCTCGTCGACCTGCCGCTACCGGTCGAACCCGGCGGCAGCTATCTTTACTGGCATCAGGCGGCGCAGGCCGATCCGGGCCTCGGCTGGCTGCGCGCGATCATCGTCGACGAACTAGCGGCAGCGGCCTAGCCATTCTCTAACCGAATACCGACTATTCGATCCTATCATTTTCTTAAATGACATGGTGCGCTTAGTGTCCGCAGTGAAAATCCACTGGAGACCTGCCCATGACCGAAATCGAACTTCAGGCCGAACTCAACGACCTCCGCATGTCGAAGGAGGCGCAACCGCTGTTCGACGCGGTGAAGCGCCACATCGCCGAAAATGTCGATCCAATCACCGAGGAGTTCTTCCGGCTCGGCGAAGGCCGCACCGATCGCTGGAGCTGGGCGCCCGGACAGCTTGAACTGCTCGAAGGCGCGAAGAACAAGGCGAAGGCCGCGGGCCTGTGGAACTTCTTCCTGCCGCACGGCGACACGGGCACGCCGCTTTCCAATCTCGACTATGCCTATATCGCTGCCGAACTCGGAAAATCGCCGCTCGCATCGGAATCACTCAATTGCTCGGCGCCCGACACGGGCAATATGGAAGTGCTCGAAATGGTGGGCACGCCCGAGCAGAAGGAGCGCTGGCTGAAGCCACTTTTGAACGGTGAAATCCGCTCGGCCTATGTGATGACCGAGCCCGGCGTCGCCTCGTCCGACGCGAGCAATCTCGAAACCAGCGCCGTGCTCGACGGCAACGAATGGGTGATCAACGGCGAGAAATATTTCATCAGCGGCGCCGGCGATCCGCGCTGCAAGATCCTGATCTGCATGCTGAAAACCAACCCCGAAGCGTCGCGCAAGGGACAGCATTCGCAAATCCTCGTGCCGATGGACACGCCGGGCGTGCAAGTGCTGGGGCCGATGCGCGTCTTCGGCGCCGACCATGCGCCGCAAGGCCACATGCATATGCGTTTCGACAATGTCCGCGTGCCGCGCGAGAATATCCTGCTCGGCGAGGGCCGCGGGTTCGAGATTTCGCAGATGCGCCTCGGGCCTGGCCGCATCCACCACTGCATGCGCACGATCGGCAAGGCCGAGGTCGCGCTCGACCTGATGGTGAAGCGCGGCAATTCGCGCACCGCCTTCGGCAAGCCGCTGTCGCAGCTCGGCAAGAATCTCGAGGTCATCGCGCGCGCGCGGGTCGAGATCGAGGCGATGCGGCTGATCGTTCTGAAAGCCGCAAAGGCGATGGACCTGCTCGGAAACCGTGAGGCACGCGTCTGGGTGAGTATGGCGAAGGCGATGGTTCCCGAACGCGCCTGCCAGATCATCGATCAGGCGATCCAGATCCACGGCGCAACCGGGATTTCGCACTGGACGCCGCTCGCCGAGCTATACGCAGACGTGCGTCACCTGCGCTTCGCCGACGGCCCCGACGAAGTCCATTATATGGTGGTTGGCCGCGACGAACTCGCCCGGCACTGATCAAACTGGCGGCGCCTTCGGGCGCCGCCCGCCAACACCCCTACAACCGCTCCATGCGGAGCCAGCGCGCATCGCCGATCCAGGCCTTCGATAGCGCCTTGTTCGCGGCGGCGGCTTCGAGCTTATGCCCCTGCGCGGCTTCGCTGCGGCCAAGCCCGTACAGCGCCCAGCCATTGTTCGGCGTTTGCGCGAGTGCCCCGCGAAAAGCGTCGCTCGCTTCGGCGTGGCGCCCCGCGCGAAACAGCGCCGCGCCGAGCGACTGTTTCACCGGATAATACCAGTAAGGCGGCTCCTGATAGGGAAGGCTTGCCTCGATTTCAGCCGCGCGGCGATAAAAGGCGATCGCTTCGTCGAGCCGACCCTGTGCAGACGCGAAGCGGCCGCGCGCAACGAGTTCGGCGAGCATCAGCAGATCGCCGGCGGGTACGCCCTGATCGATCATGCCCTTCAGCCCGCCCGATGTCCGGAGGCTTTCCATCGCGGCCATTTCCCGATCGAACCCGGCCCGGTCGCGAAGCGACGCATAGGCGACGCCGCGCGCATAGTGGCGTATCCCCGCCGCGTAAGGGAGCCGCGGGTCGGCCGCGGGCATCGCCAATATCGCCTTCGGCTCGGCGAACTGCGCCATCGCCATATAGGGCGCGGCATCGATCGCCTGGATCCACGCGAGCCGCGCCGAGGTTTCGGGATCGAGCACGGTCCGCAGCCGCTGCGCCTCGCGGACCGCGGTGCGCATGTCGCCCGCCATTTGGGCCGAGGTCACGATGAAATGGATATTGTGCGGATAATAGCCGTAGCGCACGAGGCCATTGTCGCCTGCGCTGCGGATATAGGCCTCGTCCGCGCGCGCCGCCGCAATATTGGCGCGGATGGAATCGGCGTGCCGACCACGCAGCTGGAAAATATGCCCCGGCATGTGGACGAGGTGTGCGGCGCTGGGAGCCAACGGGTTCGCGAGCCGGTCAGCCGCGGCCTCGGCGCGCTTGGGGTCGCTCGCCTCGAGCAGGTGGATATAGAGATGGTTTGCCTGCACATGGCCGGGATTGCGGCGCAGCACCGCTTCGACGAGGCGCACGGCTTCGCCGCTGCGGCCGACGGGCGTCTTCTTGTCGGCCTCCCAATAATTCCACGGGCTGGTATCCATCGCCGCCTCCGCCGCGAGCACCGCGACATCGTCGTCACCCGGAAAGCGGCGCGCGACGTCGAGCATTGCATCGGCATAAGCGCCGTCGAGCGCGGCGCGATCGGCCTTCGGGTCGCGCGAATAGCGCCGCGCGACGGCCTCAATCAGCGCGCGCTCCATCGGTGTCGCCGCGCTACGCAGCGCCATCGCGCGGTCCATCGCATCGAGCGCTGCATCATGGTCGCGATCGTCCATCGGCGCGTTGATGTTCGGGCCGAGCGCGACCGCCTCGCCCCACCAGCACATCGCGCAGTCGGGATCGAGACGTTGCGCCTCGCGAAACGAGCGCACCGCGCCAGCGTGGTTGAAGCCATAGGTCAGGATCAGCCCCTGGCTGAAATAGCGCCGCGCCTGCGGCGCACGCGTCGAAACCGGGAACGGCGACGCGGCGAGATCGGGATAGAGCGGGATCGTTTTACCCGCGCTGGCCGGCGCCGCGATGGCGGAGGCAATCAGCAGCTCGTTGGCGAGCGCCGATCCTGCGCGCCGCACACCGCACGAAAGCGAGGCCAGCCGGCTGGGGTCGAGCGCATCGAGCGCCGCTGCCGAAAAGCCCGGCGAGGGCGAAAAACTGGCGAGAGAAAAACCGGCGCCGACGATCGCGGCGAGCTTTAGCGGACGAAGCATCACAATTCCCCTCTTCCCGCGAAGGCGAACCAGAAACAAGCTTCTAACCTATCACAAAAGTAGATTACCCCCAAATTTGCGGGCCATTGTCATATTACTGAGTAGATTCCGAAAGATATACTGTGGCGTTGCAAGAATCTGCGGCATGCGCCTGTTTTTACCGTAACGACTTTCAGTGAACGCGCGCCTTCTCATCGGATCGCAAGGTCAGCACGCGCACGCCCTGGCGCGTCACGGCAACGGTGTGCTCGAACTGCGCCGACAGTTTCCCGTCTGCCGTCACGACGGTCCATCCGTCCGCCAGTGTCCGCACCGATCGCCGGCCTTGATTGAGCATCGGTTCGATCGTGAACACCATGCCCTCGCGCAGGACCAGTCCGGTCCCGGGCCGGCCATAATGGAGGATTTGCGGCTCTTCGTGCATCTCGCGCCCGATGCCATGCCCGCAATATTCGCGGACGATCGTATAGCCATGGCGTTTGGCGTGGCGTTCGATCGCGTGGCCGATGTCGCCGAGCCGCGCGCCCGGACGCACCGCCGCGATGCCTTGCCACATCGCATCATAGGTGACCGAGACCAGCCGCCGCGCCGCGGGGGCGACGTCGCCGACCAGGTAGGTCTTGCTGGAATCGGCGATATAGCCGCCCTTTTCCAGCGTGATGTCGAAATTGACGATATCACCGTCCTGCACGATGTCGGTTTCGGACGGCACGCCGTGGCAGACGACGTCGTTCCGCGAACAATTGAGGACATATTCATAGCCATATTGCCCCTTGCTCGCGGGGCGCGCGGACAGACGACGCACGATCAGGTCGTCGACCATGTCGTTCACCGCCATCGTCGACAGGCCGGCGAGCGCGACGGTGTCGAGATGTTCGAAGACCGAAGCGAGCAGGCGCCCGGCTTCCGCCATCAGCTCGATTTCGTGCGGGGACTTGGTCACGTCCCCGCCCGCACCTCGTCGGCGCGGATGGCTTCGCGCAGTTCGCGCGACGCGACCTCATAGAATGTCAGCCCCGGCTCCAGCTCGCAGAGCATGCCGATCCGGATCCAGAACGCCGCCTGCGCATTAATCGAACGCCCCGACGCCTTGCACGCCTTGCGAAGCTGGTCGTGCAGATCATCGTCGATATTCACGATTCCCATGGATTCATCCCGAATATATAAATCATATATGATTCATATATTCGGGATCATGAGGGTCGTCAATCGGCGGTCACCTCGATCTCGCGCACCTGCCGGATATCGGCCGAGGACGAGCCCACCATGATCCGGTAGCGGCCCGGCACCACGCGCCATGCGCCGCTGTCCACGTCGAACTGCGAAAAGGCGCGCGGGTCGAGCGCGACTGCAACAGTCTTGCGCGCCTTCGGCGCGAGGTCGACCTTGGCAAAGCCGCGCAGCGCGATCGGCGGGTCGCCCGCCGCCGGAGCAAGCGGCGCCACATAGAATTGCACGACTTCCTCGCCCGCGACCGCGCCGTCGTTGCGCAGCGTGACGCGCACCGGCACCGCCGCGCTGCCCTTTACGCGCGCCGGACCCGACAGTCCCGAGTAGGTGAAGCGCGTGTAGCTGAGCCCGTGACCAAAGGCGAAGAGCGGCTTCACGTCTTTTGCCACATAGCCGCGATAACCGACGAGCAAGCCTTCCGAATAGGGCGTCTTGGCGCCCTTGAGGTTGATATTGTCGTCCTCGGTCCGCACCGGGAAGGTGACGGGCAGCTTGCCCGAGGGATTGACCTTGCCGGTCAGGATATTCGCGAGCGCCGCAGCGCCGCCTTCGCCCGGCAGCCACATGTCGACGATTGCCGGCGCCTTGCCGGACCATGGCATCGTCATCGCAGCACCCGCGTTGACGACGACCGCGGTCTTCGGATTGGCTGCAATCACTGCTTCGACGAGCTTGTTCTGGTCGCCGGGCAGGTCGAGCGAGGTGCGGTCATACCCCTCGCCCTCGGTCGTCGACGACGAACCGACGAACACCACCGCGGCATCGGCATCGCGCGCCGCCGCCACCGCCTCGTCGAACGAGGGCAGCGGCTCGCGGATACCGAAGCTCAGATATTCGTACGGGGTCTGGCCGGTGACATAATCGATGCGGATCGGATAGCTGCGCCCCGCTTCGAGTTCGACCGCGACCGTTCGCCGCGGGATCGGAAAGCCAAGCACGTCGCGAATGTCGGGCTTCGACGCGCTTGCCTTGTTGAGCACGGCCTTGCCGTCGAGCGTGATCGTCGCATTGCCCGTGCCGCGGGTGCTGAATTCATAGGTGCCGCTCTTTTCGGGCCAGAACAGCCCCTCCCAGCGGAAGGCAGCATAGCCGGTGACCTGCGGCCCTGCGATGTTGCCGCTGATCCGTTTGAGGAAAGTCGTCGCGGTCTCGCGCTTCACGGGTTCGCCGCTCATATCGGCATTGGCATAATAGGTGGCGGCGAGGCCGGTGACGCTGCGGTCGGTGCCGGGGCTGAACAGTTTCGGATTGGCGCCCGGCGGCGTTTCCTCATTGTCGACGCCGCGCGCGAAGCTGATCTTCACGCCGGGCAGCGCCGCCTTGAGGGCGGCGAGCGGCGTGCTTGTCTCGAACGGCACGACCGCCGAACTGCCGCCGCCCTGGATGCGCACGACGTCGGCATTGGGGCCGATCACCGCGAGCGATTTGATCGACGACGGCAGCGGCAGGACGCCGCTGTTCTTGAGCAGGACGATTGCTTCCTCGGCCGCGCTCTGCGCGAGCGCGGCGTTGCGCGGCGTCGTTTCGGCGATTGGGCGCAAGGCGCCGCGTTCGATCGCGCCGCTGCGTACGATCAGGCGCACCATGCGGCGGGCGTTATCGTCGAGCTGCGCCACCGTCACCTTGCCCTCGTCGACCGCCTTCCTGAGCTTCGGCCCGAAATGGTTCGGCGGTCCGGGCATTTCGAGGTCCATGCCGGCGTTCACGGTGGTCGCGGTCGAATGGACCGCGCCCCAGTCGGACACGACGAACCCCTTGTAGCCCCATTCGCTCTTGAGCAGGTCGGTGAGCAGCCAGCGGTTCTCGGCCGCGTGGATCCCGTTGATCTTGTTGTACGACGCCATCACCGACCAGGGATCGCCCTCTTTGATCACCGTCTCGAACGCCGGGAGATAGATTTCGCGCAGCGTGCGCGGATCGACGACCGAGTCGACGATGAAGCGATTGGTTTCCTGATTGTTCGCGGCGAAATGCTTGAGCGAGACGCCGATGCCAGCGCCCTGCGCGCCCTTCACATAGCCAAGGCCGATCTGGCCGGCGAGATACGGGTCTTCGGAATAGGTTTCGAAGTTGCGGCCCCAGCGCGGCGTGCGCACGATGTTGACCGTCGGCGCGAGCAGCACGTCGGCGCCGTGCGCGAGCGTTTCCGTGCCGATCGCCGCACCGACCTTCGCCGCGAGGTCGGGGTTCCACGTCGCCGCCATCGCGACGCCGACAGGGAACACGGTCGCGGGCTTGCCGTCGGGCGAGCGCACCCCGGTGGGCCCGTCGGTCATGCGGATCGACGGGATGCCGAGCCGCGGAATTGGGTTCAGCGTCATCGAGCTCTCGCCCGCGAGCAGCAGGATCTTTTCGTCGAGCGTCAGCCGCCCCATCAGGTCGTCGACGCGCGCCTCAAGCGGCGCCGACTTGTCCCTGTAGATCATGTCCTGCGCCTGAGCGCCGGACAGCGCCACCGTGGAGGACAGCAAAGTTGCCGCCAGATAGGCTGTCCGGCTCTTCATTACTTGATCTCCGCCAGATCCTTGGCGGTCGCGGCGAGCATTTCGTCGGTGATCTTGCCGTTCGAATAGGGCTGGAGCTGCGTCAGGCTGATCGCCTTGAACATCTCATATTCGGGGAGTGCGATCATGCCGGGGAAATGCTTCTCGATCACCGCCTTGCCCTTTTCGTCGGCGACGATGTCCTGCAGCGGCGTGTCGAGATTATATTTGGCATCGGCGGCGGGTGCAGCCGGAGCCGGGGCGGGTGCTGCGGGAGCCGGTGCCGGCGCGGGAGTTCCTTGGGCGAAAGCGGGGGCGGCGGCCATCAGCGCCGCAACAAACATGGCAGTTCTCATTTTACTTCTTCCTTTTGAAGATCGGCGACCATCGCTTCTCTGATAAGATATTTTTGGACCTTTCCCGTCACCGTGGTGGGGAATTCACCGACGATACGCACGTAGCGCGGGACTTTATAGTGGGCGATCTGGCCGCGGCAGAATTCGCGCATGTCGTCGGCGCTGGCCTCCGTGCCGGGTTTCAAACGGACCCACGCGCACAATTCTTCGCCCATCCGCTCGTCGGGGATACCGACCACTGCGACATCCTCGACCGCAGGATGGCGATAGAGATAATCCTCGACCTCGCGCGGATAGATATTCTCGCCGCCGCGGATCACCATGTCCTTGAGGCGCCCGACGATATTGCCATAGCCTTCGGCGTCGATCGTCGCGAGGTCGCCCGAGTGCATCCAGCCATCCTCGTCGATCGAGTCCGCGGTGCGTTCGGGCTCGTCCCAATAGCCGATCATCACCGAATAGCCGCGTGTGCATAGTTCGCCGGGTTCGCCCGACGGAACGACATTGCCGTTCACGTCGACGATCTTGCATTCAAGATGCGGCTGGACGCGGCCGATCGAGCCGACGCGGCGCTCGAACGGGTCGTCGGGCGCGGTCTGGAAACTCACCGGGCTGGTTTCGGTCATGCCGTAGGCAATCGTCACGTCGCGCATGTTCAGCCGCTCGACGACCTGCCGCATCAACGGTTCGGGACAGATCGCGCCGGCCATGCAGCCAGTACGCAGCGAAGAGACGTCGAAGTCGTCGAAGCGCGGATGCGCGAGCACCGCGATGAACATCGTTGGCACGCCATAGAGCGACGTGCAGCGCTCGGACTCGACCGCGCGCAGCACCGCTTCGGGATCGAACCCTTCGGATGGATAGACCATCGTGGCGCCGTGGGTGATGCTGGCCAGATTGCCCATCACCATGCCGAAGCAATGATAGAGCGGCACCGGGATGCAGACGCGGTCTCCCTGCCCCAACCCCTGCGTGCGGCCGACGAAATAGCCGTTGTTGAGAATGTTGCGGTGGCTGAGCGTCGCGCCCTTGGGCGGGCCGGTGGTGCCGCTGGTGAACTGGATGTTGATTGCGTCATTCGGATCGAGCGTCGGGCCGATGGCGGCGAGCCGCTCGCGGTCGGCGTCGGTCGCAAGCGCCGCCGCGTCGGCGAAGCGCAGCCAGCCGGGGCGCGCCCGCTCGCCGATCAGGATCAGCGAGCGCAGTGTGGGCAGGCGGACGGCGCGGAGCGCGCCGGGCGTGCTCGCGGCGACTTCGGGCGCAAGTTCCTCGATCATCGCCGGATAGTCGCTCGTCTTGAAGCTGCTCGCGGCAACGAGCGCCGACAGGCCGACCTTGTTGATCGTATATTCGACCTCGGACAGGCGATAGGCAGGGTTGATCGTGACGAGAATCAGCCCCGCCCGCGCCGCGGCGAACTGGGTCAATGTCCATTCGACGCAATTCGGCGCCCAGATGCCGATCCGGTCGCCGGGATTGAGGCCGAGCGCGAGCAAGCCCGCGGCGAAAGCGTCCGACCGTTCGAGCAGTTCGGCGAACGTCCAGCTTATGCCCTGCCCGACCGAAACGAGCGCGTCGCTTTCCCCCCAGCGCTCCGCGGCCAGTGCAAGCGCTGTGCCGATCGTATGCTCGATCAACGGTGGTTCGATGGCTCCATGAACATGGCTCGTCATTTTCCGGGTGCCTCGCAGGTAAAGCTCGCCGCATCGTCGGTCGAACCCCTATTGTCCCATTTCGCGACCTTGGGAAATGCGCAGAGCGGCCGTGTCCGCCCGGCCTTTGCGGGGAGGCCGATATAGGCGAACAGATCGTTGTCGAATTTGGTCGCGATGATCCGTTCGGGCGCGGGGCTACCCTGCCGCCAGCCGTCGAGCGCCGTCAGCGGATCGAAATTGTTCGGCCCCGGTCCTGCGAGGCAGTGCGACATGCCCGGCACCATGAACAGGCGCACCGAGGTCGCTGCAGCCTTCGGGTTCGCCGCGACGAGCCGCCCATAATAATCGACCGTGTTCTGCGCCGGAATCCCGGCGTCGTTCCAGCCGTGATAGAGGATCAGCTTGCCGCCGCGTTTGTAGAAAGCACCAAGATCGGTGCTGTCGGCGTCGAGATCCCCGCCGACGCGCGCCTTTGCTAGCGCATAGTCGCGCTCGAGGTTAAAATCCGAAAGCTGCCAGTCGGGATTGGCGTGCACGAAATAGCGGAAGAAGGCGGTGCCGAATTTTACGTGCTGCGACGTCTTGCCGGTCAGCCATTGCGACCAGGTTCCCGCCTCAGCCTCGGCGCCCGGCGCGAAGCCGGGGTAGAAGCTCTTGCCGTCGGCGCCCTTCGGACCTTCGTAGAAAAGCTTCGCGGTGGCGACCTCGCCGGGCGTCAGGCAATCGGCGCCCTCGCCGCCCTTGCACGCGAGCTTCGCGGGATCGAAATGGCACGCGCGCGGATCGCCGATCACGCCGTCCTTGACGCCGTCGAGGCCGTCGCACTGGCCGAGCGATGCGGCCTGAAGCAATTTCAGTTTCGCCATCGGCAGGTCGCCGCCGGGCTTGTTCGCCGCAACCGCGTTGTTCGCAAAGGCGCTCGCCATGCGCGTCCACGGCATCGCAGGCGCGCCCGCGATGATCGCGTCATAATCTGCGGGGTAGCGCTGCGCGAGCGTCAACGCCTGCCGCCCGCCATCCGAACAGCCGTGAAAATAGCTCGCGGTGAGTGCGTTCTCGTAAAAGGCCGCGATCACCTGTTTCGCCGTCTCGGCGCCGACATGATTGGCGCGCCAGCCATAGTCGCGGATCTTTTCGGGCGCGTTCAGCGCCCAGCTGGCGTCGACATCGGCTTCGCTGAAATGCCCCATGTCGGTGCCGACCGCAGCATAGCCCTTTTGCACCGCGCCGCGCATCAAGAGCGACGGAAGCAGCATGTTTGCGCCGAAACCGCCGTTCCCCGCGCCGAGCAGCTTGCCGTTCCAGCCCGCACGTTCGGGCAGCCAGACCTCGACCTTGATCGACGATCCGGGCACCGGCGACAGCGTCGCCTGCACGCGGCAAAAGGCAGCGGGCGCCGGCAGACCGGGCTTGCCCGCCTCCAGATTGACCATCGCGCCGCCCGCAAGCGAGGTCGCGGTATCGACCTTGCCGTCCTTCAGCGCCATGCCGGTCAAGGCTTCGCAGTTCCCGGCCTTTTGTACGGCGGGCGTCGGCGCGGGTGCGGGTTCGTTGGCGGTGCAGCCCGTGAGCAGCGACCCGCCGGCGAGCAAGAGAAGCGATGCGGTCTTCATTTGCCGACCAGTCCCTGATCGCGCATCCACGCCGCCATCGCGTCGGTCCACGCGTCGCTCGGTTTGCCGCTTTTCTTCATGCCGAAACCATGGCCTCCGCTTTCATAGGTTACGATCGTGCTGCTTGCGCCAGCACCCTTCCACGCAGCCGCGAGGCGAACGCTGTCGTCATAGGCGAGCTTGTCGTCCTTTGCCGCCGCGACGAACAGCGGCGGCGCCTTCTTCGGCACCGCTATCGTATCGGGGAGCAGACCAGGATAGATGGCGATCGCGAAATCGGGGCGGCTCGCGGGCTTGTTGGCCGCCAGCGTCCACACCGTCACCGCGCCGCCCGCCGAAAAGCCCATCAGCCCGACGCGGTTCGATTTGATGCCATAGCGACCCGCATTCTTCCGCACCCACTTCACCGCATTCTCGCCGTCGGCGGTCGCCAGCGGACGCAGCGGCTCGACCGCAGTGCGCAAGGTCGGAAGATTGGCGAGATAGCGCATCATCTGAAGCGGGAAATCGGCGCCGGTTTCGAGCAGGCGATATTTGAGGACGAACGCCGTGACGCCCTGACTGTTCAGCCACTTCGCGACCGCCTCGCCCTCATTGTCGATCGACAGCATGTGAAAACCGCCGCCGGGCGCGACGATAACCGCGGTCCCGTTGGGCTTGTCGGCGACATAAGGGGTGAGCGTCGCGTCGGAGACGTTGCGCACGATGGTCCCGAAAGCTCCCGTCTCGCGCACCTCCCTCGAGGTCGCGGGCACAGGGTCCGACGACAGGCGGATCACCTCCCACGCACAGGCGGGGATCGCGACGATGGCGAGCGCACCGGCAACGACGGCAGAGAGGCGCATGGTCATGGCTTTCATTTCTTTTCGTTCCGTGCGGCGGCGATGGCGGTGAGCGCCGGCGTGGTTGCGGGTGCCATTGCGGTCGCGGCGATGCCCATCGACAATAGCTGCGGCGCCGCAGGGTCGAGCCGCGACCAGACGGGCAAGCCGCTGCCATTCGGATCGCCGGTCTTCGCGAAATTGGTCCAGTAATCGCCAAGCTGCTTCGCCGCAGCGCGATCGGCAGCAGTGGCATCGGCGGACAAATTGCCGAACTGGAAAGCGACGTCCGACGCATGGACCGCGCCCACGTCGGGTTTGCGCTGGCCTTCAGCGACATAGCCGAAGCGATAGAGCCAGGCCGGCCCCCCTGCGCGCGCCTGCAACAGGCCGAAGGCGAGCGCCGGTTCGGCGAACATCGCATCGCCGCCGAGCCGGCGGTTCGCTTCGTCTTCGCTTGCGTAGGCCGCCTTCACCATCCCGGCGGCGGCACCCAGCGACTTTTCGACCGGGCCATTGACCATCGCGCGGAACGGCGCGGGGATGAAGCCGAGTTCGTCGTCATTGCTGCCGATGATATAGGGAATGCGCGACTGCTTGCCCTCGGCAAAGATCGTCTCGGCGCCCGCGGGAACGATCGTCCCGTCGGTCATCGGCCCCGAATAGCGATCCTCTTCCTTGCTCATCAGCGCGACGCTGCCGAGGACCGTTTCGGCAGGCAGCGCACGCAGCGCCGCCACATCGGCGGCGCCTGCGCGGGTCGCAAAGACCTGCCCCTTCGCCTGCGCATCGGCCAGTGTCGGCCAGTTGTCGCGGCCGCCGCCCGAGGCAACGATCGCACGCGCGAATAGCCCCTTCGCCGCGGGCGATGCCATCAGGCGCGAGACTGACTCCCCGCCTGCGCTTTCGCCAAAGATCGTGACCTTCGCCGGATCGCCGCCGAAGGCTGCGATGTTGCGCTGAACCCATTTGAGCGCGGCAATCTGGTCCATCAGTCCCCAGTTGCCATCCTTGCCCAGCGCAGGGTGCGCAAAGAAACCGAAGCGGCCGAGGCGATAGTTGAAGCTGACGACCACGACATCGCGCCGCGCGAGCGCTGCGCCGTCGGTTTCGGGCAAGGTGCCCGATCCACCCACAAAACCGCCACCGTGGATCCAGACCATCACCGGCAGCTTCGCGCCCTTGGCGGGCTTCGGCGTCCAGACGTTGAGCGTCAGGCAGTCCTCGCTCATCGGTCGCGATCCGGGCTGGATGCCCGGCAGCGGGTTCTGCATGCAGTCGGGGCCATAAGTGGTAGCATCGCGCGGCGCGCGCCAAGGCTCGACGGGTGCAGGCGCGCTCCATCGCCCGGCGCCGACCGGCGCTGCGGCGAAGGGGATGCCCTTGAAAGAGGCGATGCTGTCGACGGTCGCGCCGGTAACGGCACCGCTATCGACCGTGACCTGCTGTGCCGCAGCGGGCGACACCAGTGCAGCGATGGCCCCCAAAACGAGTATCGCGCGGGTCATGGTGTGCCTCCGGTATTGAAGATGAAACGGCCGGGTCCGGTACGATAGACGGAATAACCCGCCTCTTGCCGAACGGCTTGAGCCCCCGACGGCGCAGCGATCCCTCCAAAACGTGTCGGCACCCAGATTTCACCGGTGGTGTTCGGCGGCACTTCGACCGTCAGCGTCAGTTTGCGGTGTGCAGCAAACTGCCACCCCGAAAAGGCGCGGCCGTGGACCGTCTCCATCGCCGCCTCGGCGCTCGCGAGCCCGTCGGGGATCGCCGGCCTGACGAGCACGACCTTGTACCCCGGCGCGCCCGGGCGCAGCCCGGCCAGGCGCTGGCGCATCCAGTCGGAAATCGAGGCGAAATAATGATGGTCGCGCGAACGGCTGTTCAGGCTCCACGTCTCGAACATCGTCGAGTGACCGTTCTTGATCCACCAACCCCAGCTCGGTTCGTCATTGCGCGTCGCGACGCGATACGCCAAGTCGGCGTAGCCATAGTCACTCAAAATTTCGAGCAGGTAACGCGCGCCATAGACGCCGGTGCGCAGCCCCTGTTTGTCGACGTCGCGCGCAATGGTTTCGGCGACGCCTTTCTCGCGCCCCGGCGGCACCATTCCGAACGCAAGCGGCAAGATATTCTGCACTTGCGTCGCTGGTCCTGCGACACCCTTGGCATCGACGGTCCGATACCAGCCGTTCGCTCCGTCCCAATAGCGCTCATTGTAAGCCGTGCGGATATCCTCCGCGAGCTTCGCGTAGCGCACCGCATCCCCTGCCTTGCCAACAATCGCCGACGATTTGGCGAGCAGGTCGGCCTGATGGAAAAAATAGGCCGTCGTCACCGCGTCGATACCGCCGCCGCGCGCATTGCTGTAGTCCATGCCGCCCGCCGATGCCCATTCGGACAGCCCCGCCGAACGCCGATAATCGGGCGCCTTGATGAAGGTCGCGGTGTAATCGACGAGCCTACGCTGCATGTCCTGATTGTCGGCGAGGATGCGCGTGTCGCCAGTGGTCGTGTAAAGCTCCCACGGCAGGATCATCGCCGCCGCATCCCACGGCGTCGTCGGGCCCCAGATCACGTTCCATCCCGGCGTATTCTCATAGCCATAGAAGGGCGTCGTCGGCGCGATTTCGGGCACCTCGCCCTTCTCCGATTGCGCATCGCGAAAATCGGCGAGCCATTTGGTCCATACGCGCGCAATGTCGAGGCTGCGCGCCGCGGCGCCCGCCGAAGCCTGCGCATCGCCGGTCCAGCCGTTCTTTTCATAGGTCGGCGTGTCGGTCTGGAAACCATGGAGATTGTTGAGGATCGACGCGATCGCGGCAAAATCGATCTGGTTCAGCAGCGGATCGGCGCTCGTGAAGCTGCCGGTGCGCGCGACCGCCGAATGGACGATGCGTGCTGTCAGAGCGCCTTCGCCGGGCGTGCCGGGAAAGCCATCGACCTGCACATAGCGAAAGCCGCGATAGCCGAAGCGCGGCTCCCATTGCTCGGCGCCCCTGCCCGCGAGCGTGTAGCGATCGGTCTGGAGCTGCGCGTCGATCAGCCCCGCGGCGGGCACGACCTTCCCGTCGTCGGCGACGCGCTCGCTCGCGACCATCGACACGGTGAGTCCCCGCGGCCCGCTGACCTTGAGCACCGGCCAGCCGGCAACGATGCGGCCGAAGTCATAGACATGAACACCAGGCGCGACCTCCTTGACCGCAACAGGCGCAATATCTTCGACGGGCTCGATCGCTTCCGAATTGGCCGCCACAATCTGCCCCGCCGGCCCCGCGACGACCGGAGCCGCCGACCATTTGCGGTCACGGAAACCCGCGCGATCCCAGCCCGCCGACACCAGTCGCGCGTCGAAGCGTTCGCCACGGTGCACAGAGTCATTGAGCGTCGGGCCGGCCATCGTGCGCCAATTGCCGTCGGTCGCGACCGTTTCGCGGGTGCCGTCGGCGTAGGTGACTTCGAGCTGCGCTTTCAGCGCGGGTTCGGCGCGCCAGGGCGCCGCGTGGAAATACCATTCATTCGGATCGGTCAGCCCGTACCATCCGCGTCCAAGTTCGGCGCCGATCACATTCTCGCCGCGGCGCAGCAGGCTGGTGACGTCGACAACATAGCCGAGCACGCGCTTGTCATAGGCGGTGAAACCCGCGCCGAGCGACGAGCCGACGACGGTACCATTGACCGAAAGGCGCGGCATTCCCGCGCCCGCATAATAAAGCCGCGCGCTTGCGATCGGCTTGGCGAGGCGGAAGGCATGGCGAACGAGCGGCGCGGGCGCCTCTATCGGCAGGACGATATCGACGCCCGGAACGCCGCTCGCGACGACGAGTCCGTCCTTCGCGACGCTGCCGCCGGTGAAGGGATTGTCGCCGCCCACGAAATCGAACGCGACGGCAGGGCTCTGCGCCCCCGTTACGCGGACGGAATGGACGATGGCGGCTGCGGCTTCCTTGCCCGCGAAGCCAATCGTCCCGTGCTTGTGCGCGTCATTGTCGAGCGTCGCAACGACTGCGCCGTCGATGCGCGTCACGATGCGCCCGCCCTTCGCCTCGATCGAGAGCTTGATGCGGCGCCCCTTCAGCGGCGTCGGCAATTTGACCTGCACCAGTCGCTCCATCTTGATCGCCGAACTGGTGCCGCCCGGATAGCGGCGGAGGGTCTGGATCAGCTCGGACCCGTTCTTGTCGTCGGCGAGCGTCCACACATAGGCATCGCCATAGGTCTTTCCGTTCGGCAACGCGCGAAACAGCACGTCGACACTCTTGCCCGTCAGCGTGAGGTCGGCGTCGAGCGTCAGGTCACCCCAGTCATGGTCGCGCCGTACAGGCCCCGAAATCCATTTCGCCTGCCAATCCTGAGCGTCAAGGAGTCCCATTTCCCACGAAGCAGGTGCGCTCCAGCCCGAGACATTTCCGCCGGAATCCCAGACCTGGACCTGCCACCAGTAGCGCTGGCGCGACACGAGCGCCGGCCCGGCATAAGCGATCTGGACATTGTCGGAGGAAACAACCTTGCCGCTGTCCCACAGCGGGGCGCGATCGAGGTCGGCTTCCGATGTCGCAACGCGGATGCGATATGCGCTTTGCCGCGCTACCGGCGAGCGCCACGCAAGCCGCGGCGCCGCCGTGTCGAGCCCCAGCGGCGCTGCGGCATATTCGGTCCGCAGCTCAGCCGGCGCCGCATCCGCAGCCTTCGCGGGGGCGGTTGTCATGCCAACGGCGGCGAGCGCACCCCAGAACAGGCCTCGCAAGCTTCCGATCAGCGGCAACCCAACCTCCCCGTCAGAATTTGGTGCGAATACCGAAGGATACCAGCCGGCCGAGCGTGCTGCCATTCGTATAGCCCGATGCACTGTTCAGGAATGGCGGGTCCTCGTCAAAGACATTGTCGACGTTCAGCGTCAGCAGCGTGTTCGCGAGCATGTCGCCGAGATCATAGCTGAAGAAGAGATCGACCGTGTCGAACGCCGCGATGCGCGTCTGCGGCGGTAGCCCGATGATCGGATAGCCGCTGCGGTGGTTGAGCGTCGCGCGCGCGGTGAAGTCGCCGACCGTCGCGCCGAGCCCCGCGGTGAAGAGGAAACGGCCCGTCCCGTTCTTGAGATCGTCGTTGACCGGACCGCCCTGCACCACCTGCGTCTCGCGATTGAGGAGGTAGCTGCCCGTGAAGTTGGCGTTGATCGAGCCAAAGCCGGTCGGGCGATTATAGGCGAGGTTGAAGTCGATCCCGTCGACTTTCACCGCGCCGAGGTTCGCACGCTGCGCGAGGAACAGCACATAGGGCGAGCTGATCGCGAACAAGGTCGCAAGGTTCGGTACGCCATCGACGCGGAGATTGCCTGCCGCCGCCTGCGCCTGCGCGAGCGTCGGGTTGAGGATATAGAAATCCGAATAGGCGGGCGTGGTGAACAAGAGCGGCGAGGTGAAGGGCGGGACCGCGATCGCATCCTTGAACTTCACGTTGAAATAGGTCGCGCTGGCGACGAGGCCTTCGATCGCCGCGGGCTTCAGGTCGAAACCGAGCGACCATGTATCGGCCTTTTCGGGCTTCAGATTGGCGTTACCGCCGGCGATCGCGATCGTCGGACGCAGTGCGTCGAAGGGCGAACTGTTCGGCGCGCGGAACGGACTGAACGGCAGAACCTGCACACGCGCGTCGACCGAATTGCCAAGGTCGGCGAGGCTCGGCGCGTGGAACGACGTGCCGTAATTGCCGCGGATCGTCAGCGCCTCGAACGGGCGCCAGGTCACTCCGACCTTCGGATTGGTCGTGCTGCCAACGTCACTGTAATCGTCGTAGCGAACCGATCCCGACAGTTCGAGGCTGTAGAAACCGGGCATGCGGTTGTCGGCGCCAAAGATCGGGACCAGCAATTCGCCGAACAGCGATTTCACATTACGCGCGGCATAGGCGTTCGAGCCGGTGACCGCCGCTTCGGGACCGCTACCGGTGAACGAACGGATATTCTCGTAATGATATTCGCCGCCGACCGCCAGGCGGATGTCGCCGCCGGGCAAGTTGGTCAGCGGGCCGTCGAGCACGAAGCGGCCCTCGGCAAGTTCCTGCGTCGCTTCGCCATAGTTGACGAAATCGTCGATCGCCGCGAGCACCGCGGGCGAGGTCGCCGAGAGGTTATAGGGGTTGAGCGCGGTCGCGGTCGAGGTTCCGGCGAGCGCAATCGTCGCGAGCGTCGAATTGAACGACCGCTCGGTCGATTCATTCTCGCTGCGCCCGAAGTTGGCCATTGTGCGCAGCTGCCAGCCGCCGCCGAGCTCGAAATCGAAGCTTGGCGTGATGCCGTAGGAGGTGAAGCTCGACGGGCTGTCGTTACTCGGCCCAAAGACATCGTCGAACGCGAAGGAAACGGTATGCGCCAGCTCGGTACCGATCGGGCGGAAGAAGGGATTTGCAGCGGTGATCGTCCCGCTTGCGCTGCTCTGTGCACTGCGATGCAGCGTGTCGCGCTTCGACCAATAGGCCGACAGCTTGAACGCAACCGAGTCGCTGAGGTCCTGCGTCAGGCCGGCGAAGACGCTGTGGCGCTCCTCGCGCGGATAGATGGCCGCATAGTCGGTCTGGTCGCAGCGATTGACCCCGGGCGTGCGGCCGGGAAGCGCATAGGTCGTCGTGCCGACGGTGATGTTGGCGAGCGCGCAGGCGGTGCTGCGGAAATCGCCGCCGCCGCGGTCAGTTTGGTTCGCCGTCGCATAGTCGCGGTCGAGCCCGATCAAATCGTCGTGCCAGGCATAGGCATAGGAGATGAAGACCGAGCCGGTGCCCCAATCCTTGCCCGCAATGACGCTGGCGTCGATCGTCTGATAATCCTTGGCAAAGCCATAACGCGCATTGACGCCGATGCCGTCGTAACGGTCACGCGTGATGAAGTTGATCACGCCGCCGATCGCGTCGGACCCATAGATCGACGAGCCGCCGTCGGGGATGACGTCGACGCGCTTGATGACGTCGGGCGGGATGACCGAGGGATCGAAGCTCGTCTGCAAGATGCCCGCGCCGACCATTCGATGGCCGTCGACGAGCACCAACGTCGTCGAACCGCCGCTCGCGCCGAGGTTGCGGATATTGGGGCGCACGATCGGATTGCCGAAATTGCCGAGCCCCGCCGGAATCGTGCCGAAATTGCCGACCTGCGGGATCGAGGCGAGCAGGTCGTTCGCCGACGCCGCACCCGAAGCGACGACATCGGCCTCGCTGACCGCAACGACATTGGTGCCGACCGGCGCAACGCCGCGCAGCAAGGTGCCGGTAACGACGATGTCCGCATCGCTCGGCGCTTCGGAGTCGGCGTCCTGCGCATAGGCGCTGCTTGCGCCAAGCAGCGCGCCCGCACATGCCAGCACCGAAATACCGCGTCGCCACGCGCCCCGCCGTGCAACCATATCCAGCCCTGCAGTCGTCATCGCCTTCATCGCATCCTCCCTGCGCTCGCCTGCGCGAGCTGTCCTTTTGACGGAGGTGCCTGTCCGGCAAATTTGTCCTCCGATGCCACGCCTCGTTGAGCGTTTCTGCATCAATGCTCATTATTTGTCTTTATCAATCACGTCAACGATCAAATTCAATCATTCCAGCCCGAACGGCACAGCCCCGCGCGGTTTTGGCGTGAAAGCTTTGGGAAATTCAGGCGATGATGACGCGGATACCGGCGGCTTCCATCATCGCGACATGGTGCGGTTCGATTCCGGCGTCGGTGACGACGACGTCGATTTCGTCGAGCGAGCAAACGACATTGCCCGAGGGACCCGAGAATTTCGAACTGTCGACGAGGACGATGATCTCGTCGGCGCGCTCGATCAGCCGCCGTTCGGCGGCGACGAGGATCACGTCGGCCTGCATCAGCCCTGCAGGACCCATCGACGCCGCGCCCATGAACAGTTTAGGCGCATGAAAGCGCGGCATCCCGTCATCGCCCGCCGCCGACAGCACGATATTCTGTTCGCGAAATACCTGCCCCGAGGGAATGAGGATGCGCGTCGTCGGCTGCGGCAACAATGCGCTGACGATATGGAGCGAGTTGGTCAGCACCTGCAGGCTCAGCCCGTCGAGGTGCGGACACATCTGCAGCGTCGTCGAGCCGCCGTCGATCATGACGCCTTCGCCCGGGATACAAAGACCCGCGGCCGCGCGCCCGATCGCTTCCTTCGCGGCGCGATTACGGCCGATATTCTCGTGGAACGGAACGCCCGATAGACCATCTTCGGACGCGGTCGACGCCCCGCCTCCCCCTCCAACGCGCTTCGCCCCGCCGCGCACGCGGGTAATGACGCCCGCGTCTTCCAGCCGGTCAAGATCACGGCGGATGGTAGCTGGCGATGCGGCAACGCGGCTTTCGAGGTCGCGGAACGAGACGAATCCGTTCTCGCCCAAGCTGTCGAGAATCATTTTTTCGCGTTCGGCTGCGTGCATATGGGTCCCTGTCTGATTGCGCCTATTTGACGGGAGCTGCGCCGAGTTGCAATCGAATGATTAGACAATCCCCGCCGTAGTCCCCGCCGCGCGCCGTTCCTGCGCCTTGCGCTCCCGCCAGCCGCTCGCGCGATAGGCGGCGATCGTGTCGATCGCCCCGCCCGCTTCAGCGCGCGCCGCGGCGAGGATCGGAGTGACGTCGGTGCGGTACGCCGCACGCAGCGCCTGAAACGCCATCATCGTATCGTTCGCTTCCTGCGCGGCAAGCAATGCCTCGCGGTCGACGAGCAACGCCTTGGCATAGGCCGCGACAATCGCCTCGGCCGACGAGAGCATCGACTCGATCGGGTCGGTCACATTGTGCGACTGGTCGATCATATAGGCGGGGCGGAAATCGCCGCGCGGGTTCAACTCGGCCTCGATCAATTCGTTGAAGACGAGGAACAGCTGGTGCGGGTTGATCGATCCGCTATCGAGGTCGTCGTCGCCATATTTGCTGTCGTTGAAGTGAAATCCACCAAGCTTTCCGAAGCGGTGGAGGCGTGCGACAATCTGTTCGATATTCACATTCGGCGCATGATGTCCAAGGTCGACGAGGCATTTCGCCTTGTCGCCCAATTCCTGCGCAACGAGGATCGAGCTGCCCCAGTCCGAAATCACGGTCGAATAAAAGGCCGGCTCGAACATCTTGTGCTCGATCAGCATTCGCCAGTCGCCGGGCAGCGCCGCATAAACCTGCGACGCCGCATCGAGATAGCGGTCGAGGCTGCGGCCGAGATCCTGCTGCCCTGGGAAGTTGGTGCCATCACCGACCCAGACGGTCAGGTCGGTGACGCCAAGCTGTTTCCCGATCTCGATGCATTCGATGTTGTGCGCTACCGCCTGCTCGCGCACCTCGGCGCGGGTCGAGGAGAGCGAGCCCGTGGTATAGCTCACCGCCTGTCCCGGCTGGTCCTGGAAGGTGTTGCTGTTCACCGCGTCGAAGCCGAGCCCGAGCGCCGCCGCTTCCTCACGCAAACCGCGATAGTCGCTGACCTTGTCCCACGGGAAATGTGGACTGACGCGCGGGGTCGCGCGGCCGAGCTGCTGGATGACTGCACAGTCCTCCAGCTTTTCATGGATGCTCGTCGGCTCGCCCGCGATCGGGAATTTGGCGAAACGCGTGCCGCCGCGCCCTGCACCCCAGCTCGGGACGGCGACCGAGAAACCCGCGACCTTCGCCTTTACGCCATCGATGTCGATCCCGCGCCGGCCTAGCTGGCGGCCGAGGCTGCCATAATCATCGTCGAGCGCGTCGGTCAGACCGGCGTTCAGCCGCTCAATATCATCCTGTGCGAGCGGCAGGTCGCCAGCCATAAAACTCTCCGTACCTTAGCGTGTGAATGCCTGCGCGTTGCCCGCGTCGACGTTGATCATATTGCCGGTCGACTTTGCCGACATATCGCAGCTGAGAAAATAGACTGCTTCGGCAACATCCTCGGGCAGCACGTCGCGCTTGAGCATCGAGCGATTCCGATAATGCTCCTCGAGCTCGCTACCCGAATCGATGCCATGCGCGCCCGCACGCTCGCGGCGCCAGTCGCCGTCCCATATGCGCGATCCCTTGATCACCGCATCGGGGTTGACCGTGTTGACGCGGATGCCGAAAGGCGCGCCTTCGAGCGCGAGGCAACGCGCGAGATGCAGCGCCGCCGCCTTCGCCGACGCATAGGCCGAGGCATTGGTCGCGGCGGCGATGCCGTTCTTCGACCCGATGAAGACAATCGAACCGCCGCCTTGCGCCTTCATCAGCGGGAAGGCCGCGCGCGCGGTGAGGAAATAGCCTTGAGCGAGCACGTCATAATTGCGCTGCCACAGCTCGAGCGTCGTGTCCTCGATCGGTGCCGACGAAGCAATGCCCGCGTTGGCGACGAGGATGTCGAGGCCGCCGAATTCGCGCGCGCACGCCGCAAAAGCCGCGGTGACCTGCGCCTCGTCGGTGACGTCGCACACCGCCGAACGGATGCGGTCGCGGCCGAAACGGCCTTCGAGTTCGTCCGCAGCTTTGAAGAGCGCATCGGCGTCGCGGTCGACAAGCAGCACGCACGCGTCGTCTGCGGCGAGACGCTCGGCTGTCGCGGCGCCGATCCCGCCCGCTCCGCCGGTAACGAGCGCGATGCGCCCTGCGAGCGGTTTGGGTTTCGGCATCCGCTGGAGCTTCGCTTCCTCAAGCAGCCAATATTCGATGTCGAACGCTTCCTGTTCGTCGAGCCCGACATAGTCGCCGATCGCCTCGGCACCGCGCATCACATTGATCGCATTGGCGTAGAATTCGCCTGCCAGCCGTGCAGTCGCCTTGTCGCCGGCAAAGGTCATGCGGCCGATGCCGGGGACGAGCACGACGACCGGATTGGGATCGCGCATCGCGGGCGAGTTCGCGCGCGCGCAGCGCTGGTAATATGCGGCATAGTCGGCGCGGTACGCCTCGATCCGCTCTGCGAGATAGGCGGTGTCGTCGATCCGTACGGGGTCGAGCACGAGCGGCGCGATCTTGGTGCGCAGGAAATGGTCGGGGCATGAGGTGCCGATCGCAGCGAGCTTCGCGAAATCGCGGCTGCCGGTGAATTCAAGCGTTTCGGCATCGTCGGCGAAGTGCCCAACGCGCCGCCCGCCCATCAGTCCGCGGAGCAGCGGCATCAGTTTGGCCGCGAGGGCATTTCGTTCGGCGGCGGGCCGCGGCGCGACGATCTCGCCGCCAAACGCCGGCCCCTCGGCCAGCTTCGCATTCAGATAATTTGCCGCGTCGGTGATTAGCGCTATCGTATTGTCGTAGCAGCCCTTGGCACTGTCGCCCCAGCAGATGATCCCGTGCCCCGCGAGCATGACCCCGCGAAGGTCCGGACGCGCGGCAACATAGTCACGCAGCTTCAGCCCGAGGTCGAAACCCGGACGCTGCCAGGGCAGCCAGCCGACGGCTCCGCCCCAAATCGCCTGCGTCGCCGCCTCGCCCTCGCTCGACGCGGCGAGCGCGATGATCGCGTCGGGGTGGACATGGTCGATATGCGCGAAGGGCAGATAGCTATGGAGTGGCGTATCGATCGACGCCGCGCGCGGATTGAGCGCGAAGGTGCAGTGCGGCAGATAGCCGACCATCTCGTCCTCATGCTCGAGCCCGCGATAGAGTTTTTCGAGACCGAGCAACTTGTCCTGATAGAGCGTCGAAAACCCGTCGAGCTTCATCGAACCGATATCGCCGCCCGACCCCTTGACCCACAGGACGGGAACGCTTTCTCCGGTCAGAGGATCGCGCGCATCGAGCTTGGCCGAGGTGTTGCCTCCGCCGAAGTTGGTGACGGTCAGATCGGAACCGAGGCGGTTCGAGCGATAGAGGAGCAAATCTTCGGGGGCCTTACCCTGCACCTCCTCATCCGACCAGCGATTCGCCGGAATGGCAAAAAGCAGCGCGGCCGGGGAACGGGATTCGGGCGTGGTATCCAGAAGATCGGGCATGAAGGAAACTCGTTGTTTCGACTATGCGAGGCTATCTATCGAAATCGCTGGCGCTCTGCAATCAGTTTCGATAAAGTTCGATCAAATTCGGTCTTAACGAAGCAAGAGGGAGAGAGATGAAGGGTCGCGCAACCGTAGTCCTCGACGTGGGAAAAACCTTGGCAAAGCTCAGCCTTTGGTCACCCGGGGGTGAATTGATCGAACGGCGCGTGCGACCCAACGAGCGCATCAAGGCCGGAACCTTTGTCGCGCTCGATACGGCGGGTATCGAGGGCTGGGCGGTCGAAGTGCTACGTTATTTTGCGACGCTCGCCGACGTCGGTGCGATCGTGCCGGTCGGCCATGGCGCCGGAGCCGCGATCATCCGTGACGACCGCCTCGCCTGCCCGCCGCTCGACTATGAAGAGGCGATACCCCCCGCCCTCCGGGCGGCCTATGACGCCGAACGCGACCCGTTCGCGCGCACCGGCTCGCCGGCGCTACCCGACGGCCTCAATCTCGGCGCACAGCTATTCCGCCTCGACGCGCTGGAACCGGCGCTGACCAAAGGCACACAGATAGTGCCGTGGACGCAATATTGGAGCTGGCTGCTGAGCGGGGTCGCAGCTTCGGAGGTAACAAGCCTCGGCTGCCATACCGACCTGTGGAACCCGCTCGCGGGAACACCCTCGGAACTCGCCGAACGGCGCGGATGGGCAAGGCGGCTCGCGCCTGTCCGCGCCGCGAGCGACATATTGGGCACGCTCCGGCCCGAATGGGTATTTCGCACCGGCCTGCCCGCCGACACCGAAGTGCACTGCGGTCTGCACGATTCGAATGCAGCCTTGCTCGCAGCGCGCGGCTTTGCCGAAATCGCCGACCATGAATCGACCGTTCTGTCGACCGGGACCTGGTTTGTCGCGATGCGTTCGCCCAAGGATGCCGCATCTGTCGACACGCGCGGCCTCGACGAAACACGCGACTGCCTGATCAACGTCGATGCCTATGGAAAGCCGATCCCGTCGGCGCGTTTCATGGGCGGGCGCGAGATCGAGACGCTGATCGGCCTCGATACACGGCAAAGCGACATCGCGCCCGACCAGCCCGCGCTGCTCGCGGCACTTCCCGAAGCGCTCACCGGTGGCGCGATGGCGCTGCCCAGCTTTGCACCGGGCTTTGGCCCCTTCCCCCGCGGTCGCGGGCGCTGGATCGCCGAACCCGCGAACCACGCGATACGCCGCGCCGCGGTCTCGCTCTATGCCGCGCTTGTCACCAACGCATCGCTGGAGCTGATCGGGACGCGCCAACGGCTGCTGATCGAAGGGCGCTTTGCCGAGGGCCAGGTCTTCGTGCGCGCGCTCGCGGCGCTGCGCCCCGACCTGCACGTCTATGTCGGCAAGGCGCACAACGACGTGTCCTATGGCGCCCTGCGCCTGATCGATGCCGCCCTGCCCGCCGCCGAACCGCTCGAACTCGTCGAGCCGCTAGGCGCCGACCTTGCGCCCTATCGGGACCGTTGGCGGAGCGAAGCCGAACGGGTGGAAGAAACCGCGTGAGAGCAGCATCGATCGGCGATTATCGCGAGGCCGCGCGGCGTCGCCTGCCCCACTTCCTCTTCGAATATTTCGACGGCGGCTCCTACGCCGAGCAGACGCTACGCGCCAACATCGCCGACCTGCAGGAGGTTTCGCTGCGCCAGCGCGTGCTGAACGATGTGTCGGCGATCGACCTGTCGACCAGCCTGTTCGGCCAGTCGCTGTCGATGCCCATTGCGCTCGGCCCGATCGGGCTTGCCGGCATGGCCGCGCGGCGCGGCGAGGTGCAGGCGGCACGCGCCGCTGCGGCGAAGGGTGTGCCCTTCACGCTTTCGACGGTGTCGGCCTGCTCGCTCGCCGAGGTCGCGCGGGGTTCTCCAACGCCCTTCTGGTTCCAGCTTTATATGGTGCGCGACCGCGGCTTCATGCGCGCGCTGCTCGACGAGGCCAGCGCCTCCCATTGTCCGGTGCTGGTGTTCACCGTCGACATGCCGCTGCCCGGCGCGCGTTATCGCGATGTGCGCTCGGGATTGTCGGGCGCCCCCGGCCTTCGCGGACAGGCACGCCGCGTCGGCCAGGCTATGATGCGCCCCGGCTGGGCATGGGACGTCGGCCTCCACGGCCGGCCGCACCAGCTCGGCAACGTCGCGCCTTTGCTCGGGGCCAAATCGGGGCTCGAGGATTTCCTCGGCTGGATGAAGAATAATTTCGATCCAAGCGTGACCTGGGCCGATCTCGACTTCGTGCGCGCACACTGGACGGGGCCGATCGTCATCAAGGGCATATTGGACGCCGACGACGCCCACCGCGCCGCCGAAGCGGGCGTCGACGGCATCATCGTGTCAAACCACGGCGGACGCCAGCTCGACGGCGTGCCGTCGGTCGCGCGCGCGCTGCCCGCGATCGCCGATGCGGTGGGCGACCGGCTCACCATCCTCGCCGACGGCGGGGTGCGGTCGGGGCTCGACGTCATACGAATGCTCGCACTGGGCGCCAGAGGCGTGCTGCTCGGCCGCGCATGGGCGTTCGCGCTGGCTGCGGACGGCGAACGCGGCGTGCGCCATATGCTCAACCTGATCGAGGCCGAAATGCGCGTCGCGATGGCGCTGACCGGGGTGACCGGGGTGGACAAGATCGGGCCGGAGATACTAGCCGCCTGACGAATGAGGGGAGAAGAAGGATGGATGCCAACCCGCTGCTTGGCGTGTTCTTTCACTGGCTGGGCGGGCTTTCGTCGGCGAGCTTCTATGTGCCGTACAAGCGCATCCGCGCTTGGTCGTGGGAGATTTTCTGGATCACCGGCGGTGTGTTTTCGTGGCTCCTCGCCCCGTGGCTCTTCGCCTCGATCCAGACGCATGACCTGATCAGCGTGCTGAGCCGCACGCCAAGTGATATCTGGTTCTGGTGCTGGTTTTGGGGCGCGATGTGGGGGCTTGGCGGGCTGACCTTCGGGCTCACGATGCGCTACCTCGGGCTGTCGCTCGGCATGGCGGTCGCGCTCGGGCTGACGACCGTCATCGGGACCATGGGGCCGCCGATCTTTCGCGGCACCTTGGGCGAGCTGTTCGCAACGACGAGCGGGCAGACGGTGTTCCTCGGCATCGCGATCACGCTCGCCGGGATCGTCGTCGTCGCACAGGCGGGGCGACGCAAGGAACGCGAGATGGGCGACGCTATCGCCGAGGCCGACAAGTCCGAATTCAATCTGCGTAAGGGGCTCGCGATCGCGGTCTTTTCGGGCATCATGTCGGGCTGCTTTGCATGGGGCCTCGACGCCGGCGCGCCGATCCGCGCATTGACGCTGGCCGCCGGGACCGACCCGCTGTGGCAAGGGCTGCCGGTGCTCTGCGTCGTGCTGCTCGGCGGCCTCACGACCAACCTCATCTGGTGCGGCATCCTCATCGCGCGCAACCGCAGCATCCGCCAGTTCGTCGGCGAAGCCGCGCCCGGCGCGACCGAAAGGCCGGCGCTGGCGCTCAACTATGGCCTCGCAGCGCTCGGCGGGACGCTCTGGTATTTCCAGTTCTTCTTCTACACGATGGGCGAAAGCCAGATGGGGCGCTTCGGCTTTTCGAGCTGGACGCTCCATATGGCGAGCATCATCCTCTTCTCGACGCTCTGGGGCTTCGCGCTCAAGGAATGGGCGCCCGCAGGCAAGCGCACGCGCGCGCTCGTCTGGCTCGGGATCGCGGTACTGATGGCATCGACCGTCGTGATCGGGCTCGGCAACAGCCTCGCCTGACCCTTCCTCAGGCAGGCGTGGCGGCGAGTTCGCCGCGCGCCTGCCGGAACACTTCGAAGCTGCCCCAAATTGCGAGTGCCGCCATGATCGCAGCGACCGCGAGGTCGGGCCAGCTCCGCCCGGTGCCGAACACGCCGAGCGCCGCGCCCATCACCGCGATATTGCCGATCGCGTCGTTACGCGAGCAGATCCACACCGAGCGCATGTTGGCGTCGCCCGTGCGATAACGAAAGAGCATCAGCGCGACTGCGACATTGGCGGCGAGCGCGAGCGCGCCGATCAGCCCCATCGTTTCGGCATGCGGCGCCGATCCGGCGAAGAAGCCCCATACCGCCGAGCCGAAGACCCAGAGGCCGAAGGCCAGCATCGTCGCGGCCTTCAGCAAGGCGGCGCGCGCACGCCATGCGAGCGCCATGCCCGCGACGCCGAGGCTGATCGCATAATTGGCGCTGTCGCCAAGAAAATCGAGCGCATCAGCCTGAAGCGCGCGCGAATCCGCCGCAACCCCGGCAACGATCTCGACGCCGAACATCGCCGCGTTGATGATGAGCGCGATCCACAGGATCCGCCGCCACTTGGGGTCATTGAGCGCGGTCTTGCCGCTTTTGCCGGCACAGCATTGATCGGCCATCGCCGAATTCTCCTGTTATCTTCGAGTCGGCGTCCTATATGCACCCTGTAGCAACTACAGGGTCAAGCAATGAAAATCGGCGAACTGTCGCGGGCAACCGGGACCAATATCGAAACCATCCGCTATTATGAGCGCATCGGCCTGCTGCCTGCCCCCGATCGCACCGCGGCGAACTACCGCAGTTATGGCGATGCGCACCGATCGCGGCTCAGCTTCGTCCGCCATTCGCGCGACCTGGGGTTCACGATCGAGGAAATCCGCTCGCTGCTCGACCTGTCGGACGACCCCGCGCGCGATTGCGGCGAGGCCGACCGCATCGCCACCGCGCATCTCGAACAGGTCGAGGCAAAGATCGCGCAGCTCACCCTGCTCCGCGACGAGCTGGAGCGCATCGTCGGGCGCTGCCGCGGCGGGATCGCCGCCGATTGCCGGGTAATCGAGGCGCTTGGCGATCATCGCCACTGCGAAAACCCGCACTGACGCATACTATGGCCTTGGCGCTTGATGCGCTCCGGCTGCGAAGTCATTTGATTGGCGCGCTAAAAAAGAAGGGCGCATTTTGCCTTCATGACCGTTTTAGGTAGGAAACGGATCAGGAGGAGCGGGGTGGCAGCAGAATCTGTCTCCGAACTGGAACGGCTTACCCGGAAATTCCGGCCGCCGCTGATCGCCTTTTTTTCGCGTCGGGTCGCCGGCCTCGCCGAGGCTGAAGACATGACCCAGGAGGTTTTCGTACGGCTGATGCGAACGCAAGCGAATATCGAAGAGACGAGTGCCGCCTATATTTTCCGGATCGCCGCGAACCTCGTCACCGACTGGGCGCGCCACGACCTCGTACGCCGGCATTTCGCCGACGCCGTGCGCAGCGACGGCAACGCGGGAATCGACCCCCTCGATCCCTTCCGGATCGCATCGGCGCGCGAGAGCATTTCGGTCCTCTGGGCCGCGATCCAGGCGCTGCCCGAACCGACACAACAGATATTCATTTTGTACCGCGTCGAGAATATTCCGAAACAGACGATCGCCGACAATTTCGGGTTTCACCTGCGGACGGTCGACAAGCATATCTCGCGCGCACTGGTTTTCCTCGCTCGTCGCATGAGGCAGCAGGCATGATCCCGCAGAACGACAACGACGGCTTCGCCGATCAGGAGGAACGGGCCGCCGCCTGGTGCCTGCGGATTGCCGAGCGTCCGCTGACCACCGCCGAGCAGGCCGATTTCGACACATGGCTCGCCGCCGACGAGCGTCATGCCCAATATTTCGAACAGATGGTGGCGGCATGGCAATGCACCGATGCGATCGCGGAACTGCCGGGCTTCCTGTCGCTCCGCGCCAAGGCGCTGACGACGATGGAAAACGCCCGGAGCCACAATGAACGATCTTCGCGAAGCCTGACCCGCCGCCATGCTTTTGGAGCGCTGACCGCGTTTGCGCTGACCGCGGGGGCCGGCGCCTGGTATTGGGCCGAAAGCCCCGACGTTTATGATACCGCCGTCGGGGAACGGCGGATCGTCAGGCTCGACGACGGGTCCAGCGTCTCGCTCGATGCCGCGAGCCGGATGCTGGTGTCCTTCACCGACGAACGGCGTTCGGTCACCCTCGAGCGCGGCCGGGCCAAGTTCGACGTCGCGAAAGATCCGTTGCGGCCGTTTACCGTAACCGCCGGTTCGCAGTCGGTGGTCGCCGTCGGTACGAGCTTCAGCGTCGAGCTGTTGAAAGACCAGCTGAGGGTATTGCTGTTCGAGGGGCAGGTTGCGGTCGTGCCGCGCGCCGCGGCGGCCGGCGCGATCAAGGCCGGACGGCCGGTTACGCATACGAAGCAGCTGTTGCCTGGACAGGAACTGGTGGCCGATCTCTCGTCGGGCGCGGCAGAAGTCCTGCCCGTCGAGACCGAGCGCTCGCTGGCGTGGGAAGGCGGCCGGGTCGATTTCATCGACATGCCGCTCGCCGATGCGGTCGAACGGATCAATCGTTATGCGGCGTCGCCGATCATCATCGGCGACGCGGCGGCGGGCCGTCATCTCGTCAACGGCGTGTTCGACGCGGGCGACACCGACAGCTTCGTCAAGGGCGTGACGTCGCTCTATCCGCTGGCCGCGCATGAAGAGGGCGGCCAAATCACTATCAAAACTGTAAATTCCGGCATCGCCGAAGAAAAAGATCGGCCCTAGACAAAATCAGGGGCGTAAATCGGCGGCTGGTTCGTCTTTATGACAGAGGGGCAATAATATCGACCCCTCGCATAGAGGGAGAGGGTATGTCCAAACGTCGTCATTTGTTGTCGAGTCTTGCGCTCGGCGCGCTGGTTGCCATGTCGGCGCCGGCACACGCCGAAGCGCGCCAGGTCCAGCAGTTCGATATTCCGGCCCAGGATCTGGGCGGTGCGCTGCGCGCCTTCGCGCGCGCATCGGGGGTGCAGGTGATTTTCGACGGCAAGGCGGTACGCGGCAAGCGTAGTGAGGCGCTGCGGTATCGCGCGGGCGCCGAGGATGCGCTCCGCGAGCTGCTCCGCGGGACGGGGCTGACCTATCGTCGCGATGGAAAGATTTTCGTTATTAGTCCGGCGCGAAGGATCGCGCAGGCCGACATGGCGAGCGCCGTCGCGACAGCCGCCGTTCCGGCGCCGCCGGCGCAGGAGATCAGCGACGCCAGCGAAATCATCGTGACGGCGCAGAAGAAAGAAGAAAAGATCATCGATGTGCCGATCGCGATGACCGCGCTGTCGGGCGAAGCGCTGGGCGATCAGAAGATCGAGGGCGGGTCGGAGTTGCTTCGCGCCGTTCCGAACGTGAATTTCTCGAAAAGCAATTTTTCGATGTATAATTTTTCGATCCGCGGGATCGGAACGAAAGCGATTTCGGCTTCCAGCGATCCAGCCGTCGCGGTGAGCTTCAACAATACGCCGCTGGCACGCAACCGTCTGTTCGAGTCGGAATTTTTCGACATGCAACGGATCGAGGTGCTGCGAGGGCCGCAAGGTACGCTTTATGGTCGCAACGCCACCGCAGGCGTCGTGAATCTCATCACCGCCCTCCCCGAAGCCGATTTTGGCGGAGAGGTAAAGGGCGAAGTCGGCAGCTTCAAGACGCGTCGCCTGAGCGGAATGCTCAACGTGCCGATCACCGATACGCTGGGTGTCCGGGTCGCCGGCGCGTGGACCAAACGCGACGGGTTCGATTACAACAGTTTCACCCAGAAGCGCGTGAACGATCGCGATCTCTGGTCGACCCGGGCCACCGTGGAGTGGAAACCCACCGACAATTTCAGCGCCAACATGATCTGGCAGCGATTTGAAGAGGATGACAATCGCTCGCGGACTGGCAAGCAACTGTGCACGCGCGACCCCGGTCCGGAACGCATCGGCAATATTGCCATCACCAATCTCGATGTGCGCGGCCGCCTGAGTCAGGGGTGCTTGCCGGGATCGCTGTACAAGGATGAGGCATATGGGACGCCCAACGGGCGCTCTCTGGCCTATATGATCGCAGCCAACAGCTTCGTATATCTGGGCCTGAAGCCGCGGACGTTCGAATTTGTTCCCGTCGTCAAGACTCTCGACCCCTTTCAGAACGTCCAGCAGTCCCGGAACCTGAGAGAAATATCCACGTCTTATGACCCGATATTTCGGGCCAAGAATGACGTTCTTCAGCTCAATATGAAATTCTCTAACGATAGCGGATTGGAATTTCACTCTCAAACCGCTTACAGCAAAGACAATTATTTCTCTACTCAGGACTATAACAGAACCGTATCGGCTCCCGCTTTTAACGACTCCCTCGCTCCCCTGAGCGATTTTCTGGGTTCATTTGCCGGCCGTCTTATCGATACGACCCTCTATCCGGGACCGACCCCTGGCGGCATTCTTTGCGACCCGCAAATCGGCTGCTCCGATCGGGTGATGTCGGTCGACCTGAGCAGGTCGAAAAACAGGCAATGGTATCAGGAATTCCGGGTTCAATCCGATTTTGACGGTCGCTTCAATTTCAATATCGGCGCGAACTATCTGGATTTCAAAACTGAAGATAAATATTACGTATTCAACAACGTTTTTACTCTTCTCGCAAAATATATGTACGGGGATCCGGCCCCTACCTCTCCCCCGTTAAGCGGACCTACGCCCTTGAAGTCCTGTCCCGCCGGATATGAAGCCAAGGAATGCGTGTATGTCGAAACCAATTCGATAGATGATATTCAAGATATCGGTCATAATTACTTCCTGAGCAACAATATGGTAAGAACGAAATCACTAGCCATATATTCCGAGGCCTATCTGGAACTGAACGATGACTTGAAGTTTACCGCGGGATTGCGGTACACGCGAGACAGGAAGACATCGTCGCAAATTCCCAGCCAGCTTTTGCTCGGCGGTGGCGCGGAAACACCCGTTTTCAACAGGGGCGGCGCGACCGGCGGCAAGGTCAATTCGGGCTATCCCGCGCTGGACGATATCAGGCAAAGCTGGGGCGCCCTCACCGGCCGGGCCGTACTCGACTGGAAGCCCGATCTCGGCTTTACCGACGATACCCTGATCTATTTGAGCTATGCCCGCGGATATAAGGGCGGCGGCACCAATCCGCCCCGCGTGGATTTGAATCCGGCGGTGGTTCAGTACCTTCCGCTGGAAGAAGAATTCAAGCCGGAATATCTCAATGCCTTTGAAATAGGCACAAAGAACTCGTTTGCGAACGGAAAATTCCAGCTCAACGCAACCGCTTTCTTCTACGACTACAAAAACTACCAGATCTCGCAAATCATCGACCGGATTTCGTTCAACGAGAATTTCGGTGCGACGAGTCACGGGCTCGAACTCGAAGCGGCGTGGAAGCCATCGAGATCGTTCAGGATGAACGCAAATCTTGGCTATCTGAAAACAAGACTGAAGGATGGGAGCGAGTCCATCGATGTCATGGACAGAACGCTCGGGAATCCGGACTGGGTGTTGCTGCGACCCTGGCTGCAAGCCCCATCCAATTGCATCGCTCCACGCGTGTTTGTGGAAAAAATCCTGCAAAGAAATCCGGCGAATGTGAACATCCTGGCCCTTTCCGCCCTGTGCGCGGGATCGACCAGATTCGGAAGCTTCAATCCGGCATTTCCCGGGCAGGTCGCCTACAACCAGCAATATGGATTCACCTGGGATCCGCTGGCTCCGTACAATCCCGATACGGTTGGCCTCAACATTGCCAATGGAGGAAGCGGCGCACCCAATGGCGGGCGCGGATTTTCCAAGGACGTTTCCGGTAACGAACTACCCAACGCGCCGCGCTTCACTTTTAATGTGGGTGCAGAATATACTTTCTTCATCGAGGGAGGCGATTGGGAGCTGACCTTGCGCGGCGATTACTATCGCCAGTCGAAGAGCTTCGCGCGCATCTACAACACGACTTACGATCGGCTCAAGGCGTGGGACAACAGCAACCTGGCGATCACGCTTACCCGTCCGGACGACGGCTTCGCCATGCAACTGTACGTCAAAAACCTGTTCAACAAGACTCCGATAACCGACTTTTTCACAAACTCGGATGACACCGGGCTTAGCTCCAACGTCTTTACGCTGGACCCCCGGATATTCGGATTTTCTGTTTCGAAGAAATGGTAGAAAGGAGAATGAAAAGTACAGCATTATTCAAATAATATTCAAGAACTTCTCTAATCTTAAACAAATTTTGGGAGAGTTGTTATGAAACGCTATATTTCTGGTATTTTGGCAAGCGCGGCGCTGGTCGTTTCGGGCACGGCACATGCTGAAACATATACGTCCACTGCAACCCATTCCTGGTCGGGTGTGGTTCTTGTTCAGAAGACTCCGTCCCCCGCATTTCCGTGCACGGCGACGGTGAGCGGGACCCCGGCGACGACGAGCGGCCCGCTGACCAATCTGACGATCAACTTCGTGCAGTTCGGCCCCACTCCTCCCGGACTGTGCGAATCGATCACGGTACTGGATGGGCCTTCCGGCTCGCCTGATCTGTCGAGCCTCTATGTCTGGAATACGGGCCCGACCCAGCTCGCCATCAATGGCGTGTACGTCCACACCCCGACCCCCGGCGACTGTTCGGGTAATATCGTTGCTGCCTACGACAGTAGCGGCAACCTGAACGTCAATTCCTCGCTTCCGGGCGGCAGCGGAACCGATCCGTGCACCTTCGCTGGAACGCTGACGCAAACGTCCGGTGGTCTCGTTACGAATCCCTGATTATTCCTATTTCTTGCTTCTCTCAGCCACCGTGTGCTTTTCGGCGGTGGCTATCCTAACTTGGGGCGCCTGGCCGGGTGCCCCTTTTTAGGCCCGTTCTCGAGCTTCCCGTATATCCCTGCATCGTACAGTTTTACGGTTCTGGAATATATTGGATGCGAAATGCCCGTGCAAGGTCATGATTCAGGCGTGGCATAGCATATCGATTCCACTCGCTCTGCTTGTCGGGCCGCCCGCGCTCGCGCACGCCGAAACGGATAAGGGCGACGCTACGGCAGGGACGATCCCGGGAGGGATTTCCCTGCCCGGCGTTACCGCCCCGGCGGCCGATCCGGACGAGATCGTGGTTACGGCCGAGCGCCGTGGCGAGGCAAAGGTCGCGGCCGAAAGCGAATTCGGCGAGGATGAGATCGCGGCGCAGGGCGTCGACAGCATCGGGGACCTGTTGATCCGCCTTGCCCCATTTATCAGCGACGATGGCGAAGAACCCGTCATCCTGATCAACGGCAAGCCCGCGGGGTTCGACCGCTCGATCCTTTCCTACCCTCCTGAAGCGCTCGACCGGCTCGCGGTGCTGAAACCCGAGGCAGCGGCGCAATATGGCGAGCCGGCAGGCAAGCGCGTCGTCAATCTGGTACTCAAGAAGAATTTTGCGATGCTCAACGCCGACGCCGGCTTCGATTTCGCAACCGGCGGTGGCCAATATGGCGGCACCCTGTCGATCAGGCGCACGGCGATCAGCGGCGATACGCGCTGGAACGTGCAGGCGCGGGTGGGTGCGGACAGCGCCTTTCGCAAAGCCGCCCGGAACATCCCGCCACGCGAGGGCATATTCGACAGCGTCGGCTTCATTTCTGCGCCGGGCGGCGGAGAGATCGATCCCGCGCTCAGTCTGGCGGCGGGGCAAGTTGTGACGGTCGCAGCCATCCCGCCGAACGCGCTGACGGATGTCCCGGGCCTCGACGCCTTCGCTGCAACCGCCGGAGTGCTCCATCCCGTCGATCCCAACGGCTACGAAACGCTGCAATCGTCCCGGCGCAACGCCGGGCTCAACATCGGGGTGACGCGGCCGATCGGCAATTTCTCCGCCTCGCTCAACCTCAATGCGAACCGGAGCAGTAGCGACGGGGAGCGGGGCCTGCCGATGGCGTCGGTACTGCTTCCGGCGGGTCATCCCTCGTCACCCTTTACCGGGGATGTTGTCCTGACGCGGCCTTTCGCAGGCGAACGCGCGCTCCGCATCGACAATGGCTCGACCGCGCTCAGCGCGACGCTGACGCTGAACGGCAGCATCGGAGGGTGGCAGACCAGCCTTGCCGCGAGCTATTCGCGCAACCAGGCGGACAATTTCGTAGAAAACGGCATCGACATCGCGCGCGTCCAGCAGTTGATCGACACCGCCAACCCGGACTTCAATCCCTATGGCGTGTGGAACGAAAGCTTGATGATCGCGACCCGCAGCCGGACGAAGGGCGAAAACCTCAGCGCCCGGTTCAACGTGCGCACGACAATCCTCGACCTTCCCGCCGGACCACTCGCCTGGAATCTGACCGCCAACACCGGCCGCAACAGCACGCAAAGCCGACAGTTCGACGCGTCGGGGAGTCTGATCGGGGCAAACAGCCTGACGCGCACCCAGTCGAGCGGCCAGATGTCGGTCAGCGTGCCAATTTCGGGCAATGGTAGGGCCGGGGCGGGCTGGCTCGGCGATCTGACAGTCGACCTGTCCGCCAACGCACAGACCATGGCGAACAGCCGGCCCCAAAAGGGGTTCGGCGGCAATGTCAGCTGGTCGCCATGGCCGCTCGTCCAGCTTCGCGGGACGATCGACTTTACCGAAAACGCACCCTCGTTCGACCAGCTCGATGCGCCGATCGTAACCACCGTGAACCGCGTCTTCGACTATCAGCGCCAGGAGATAGCCGAGCCGATCTGGACCACCGGCGGCAATCCCGACCTCGAACGCGGCCGCCGGCAAAGCCTGACGCTCTCTGCAGCAGTTCGCCCACTGGGTAACCAAGTGCTGACGATCAACCTCGGCTATCGCCAGTCGGTCGCGAAGGGCGGCGTGACCGGATTTCCCGAACTGACACCCGCCATCGAGGCCGCCTTTCCAGAACGGGTTACGCGCGATCCGGGCGGGCGGCTTGTCGCGGTCGACGCCCGTGCGATCAACCTTGCGCGCGAAACCGACAGCGCGCTGTCGACCGGCATCGCGCTTCGCCTTCCCGGGACGCGCCCGACAGGCAGTACGACGGCCGCCGACCCGCTGCAATTCTCCCTCTCGCTCAATCACAACATGCGATTGAAAAACGAGCTACTGACCCGTCCCGGCCTGCCCGCGATCGACCAGCTTCGCGCCGGCGGACAATCGCGACACAACCTGTCGTTTCAGGCATCGATCGGCAAGAGGGGGTTCGGGGCGAATCTGGGCGGCAATTGGAGCAGCCCGGGCCGGCTGCGGGGAGAGGACGAAGTCTTCATCTCCAAACCCCCGGTGACGCTAAACGTTTCGGCCTTCATCGAATTCGACCATCTGTTCGAAATCCCCGGCAGAAGGGGCATATTGAATGACCTCAGAATGTCGGTGGATATCGACGACCTGCTCGACGGATATCGCCGCGTGACACGCGAGGATGGGACGGTGCCTGCGGGATATACCCGCCACGAAATCGACCCGCTCGGACGCAAGGTCCGGCTGACGCTGCGCAAGAAATTCTGACGCAGCACGCGTGCCTTCGCGCGAAGCACCGGGTTCCGGAAAAGGGGAAAGGTGGGACGATTCTGTTGCCCGGCTCGTCCCCAGCCGCTGGTATCCGATTCTGTTGCCCGGTTCGGTCCGAACCGCGTTCTATTTGAATAACCTTAGGCCGTGAGGCTTATCGGTTACGCAGCCAGAGCGAGTGCTTCGTTATCGTTAGCACTTATAGTTTTGAGCCTTGAACGGGTTACTCAGCCCGGAAGAAAACATCGCCTTTGAACACACGTCGATCCTGGTTCGGCCCCGTCAGAAACCCGCGCGCCCATCGAAGAAACCCGGGTTCGTGGTGGAGCCGCCGGGTACTGCCCCCGGGTCCGCTGTGTCTATTCCACGACACCATTTATCCTCATAGCCGGCCGAAACCGGCATGACCGATATAGGGGGGCCGCCCGCCGATGAAAAGGGCGGGCGTGCATTTCATCGCGGATAGATCACGGGCGCTTTTTCAGTTCGTCACGGATTTCGGTGAGGATATCGACCTCGGTCGGCCCCGCTTCAGCGGGCTTGATGAACTTGCTCGCCTGCCGCACCAGCAGGAATACGACGAACGCGAGCAGGACAAAGTTGATCACGGCGGTGACGAAGCTGCCCAGCGCCATCACATTTGCACCGGTCGCCTTTGCCGCCGCCAGCGTCATGCCCGCGGTTACCTTGTCGCCGCCCGACAGCACCAGATACTGGTTGGTGAAATCGACCCCGCCGCCGGTGACGAAGCCGATGAAGGGCATCAGCACATCGTCGGTGAGCGATTTGACGATCGTCCCGAAAGCCGCACCGATGATGACACCGACGGCGAGCCCCATCACATTGCCCTGGTTCAGGAATGCCTTGAAATCTTTGAACATGTACCAACCCCTTTGGTCACTGCGCCTGCCGTGCCAACGTGCCTTACGTGATTATCGGCGTCAATGATTGCGGCGGACGGGGCGTCTTACTATATTAAGGCAGTTGGCGCGGCACCGGGCCGCGCGGAGGGAGTTCGAAGACCATGACCATGCGTTCCGCCCGTTGGTTGATCGTACCCGTCGCCGCGATGAGCCTGTCCGCCTGCGGCATCAACAGCGTCCCCACCAAGGAAGAGGCCGCGAAGGCCAAATGGGCGAATGTCGAGAACGAATATCAACGCCGCGTCGACCTTTACCCGAACATCGAGGCGCTTGTGAAAGGGGCCATGAATCAAGAGAAATCGGTATTCGTCGGCGTTGCCGAGGCGCGATCGAAAGCATCGTCAATCCAACTGACTGGTGACGATCTGAAAAACCCTGCCAAGGTGGAACAATATCAACAGGCCCAAGACCAATATGGTAGCGCGCTTAGCCGCCTGCTCGTAACGGTAGAACAATATCCGAACCTCGTCTCGCCGAAGAACGTCGAGACGGCGCAGATCCAGATCGAAGGGACGGAAAATCGCGTTTCGCGTGCTCGCGAGGAGTATAATGGAGCGGTCCAAGACTATAATACCACGATCCGCACCTTTCCCGATATCATTGGCGCGAAGATCGTTCACGGCGCACAACCGATGGTTCCGTTCAAGGCCGTGACCAAAGGCGCCGATGAGGCTCCGAAGATGAACCTCGGCCAATAATCGTGCGCGCGAGCGCCGCGGCGATGATCGGACGGCTTTTCTTCTTGCTGGCGGCGCTGGCCGCATTCGCATTGTCGCCTGCGGGTGCGCAAACGATTCCCAAGTTGACGGGACCCGTCATGGATCTCGCAGACCAATTGGATCCGGCACAGGAAGCGGCGCTCGACGCCAAGCTCCGTGCCTTTCAATCGTCGACGCAGCAACAGTTCGTTGTCGTCACCCTGCCCGGCCTTGACGGCTATGATATCTCCGACTGGGGCTATCGCATGGGCAATGAATGGAAACTCGGCAACGCAGAGCGAGACGACGGGCTGATCCTTATCGTCGCCCCTAAAGAAAGGAGGCTGCGGTTCGAGGTCGGAGACGGAATCGAGGGTACTTTCCCCGATGCCATCGCCTGGATAATCATCCGCGACGATATTACACCGCTCTTCAAAGCCGGCGACATCCCGGCCGGCATCAATGCCGGGGTGGATGCCGCCATCAAACAATTGCAGCTCCCCCCCGAAGAAGCCGCCGCGCGCGCCGCCGCTGCCGACAAGGCCGAGCGTGACCGCTCCGACGACGGCGACTGGCGCGGGCTGTTCTTCATCGGCTTCATCGTCTTTTTCTTCTTTATCCTGCCGATGCTCACCAGCCTCGGGCGGCGCGGCAAGAAGCGGCGCAAGCACAGCCCGTGGGGCGCCCCGATCATTATCTGGGGCGACGACGACTGGGGCAGCGGCAGCGGCGGGTCGTCATGGGGCGGTGGCGGATCGAGCTGGGGCGGCGGCGGCGGCGGCTTCGGCGGCTTTTCGGGCGGCGGCGGTTCCTTCGGGGGCGGCGGCGCCTCGGGCGGCTGGTAGGGGGATGCGGCCATGAAAGTCAGTCACGTCAGCGACGCCGACCATGATATCGTTACCGCAGCGATCGCCGCTGCCGAGGCGCATACCAGCGGCGAGATCGTCACCGTCGTCGCGGCGAAGTCGAACGACTATGACGATGTCGCGCTCGTCTGGGCGAGCATCATCGCCTTCCTCGCCATGTCGGTGATCGCGCTGTTCCCCGAATTTTACCGCGGGCTTTACGACCGGCTGACTGGCGGCTGGGGGCACGAACTCACCGCTAATCAATGGCTTGGGACGGTGATAGCGATCGGCGTGCTCAAGTGGATCGGCATGTGGCTGATCCTGCTGTGGCGCCCACTGCGGATGGCGCTCACCCCGCGCGCGATCAAGGCGCAACGCGTGCGCGCGCGCGCGGTCGACCTGTTCAAGGTTGGGACCGAGGGGAAGACCACGGGTCGCACCGGCGTGCTGTTGTACCTCAGCCTGAAGGAGCATCGCGCCGACATCGTCGCCGACGAGGCGATCGCCGCGAAGGTCACACCCGAGGTATGGGGCGATGCAATGGCGGCGCTGATCGAACGCGTGCGCGCGGGGCAGCCCGGCGAAGGCATGGCCGAAGCGGTGCGCCAGATGGGCCTCGTGCTCGCCGAACATTTCCCGCGCGGCAGCGAAAATCCGAACGAACTCCCCGACCGCCTGATCGAGCTTTAAAAGGACAAGACATGAGCCGCCCCGGCCCCGACACCCCTATCGAGACGCGGTGGGAAGGCCGCTTCATCACGGTCAGGCAGCAGGGCAATTGGGAATATGTCTCGCGATCGCGCGGTATCCACGCCGCGGTGATCCTCGCGATCGACGAGGCCGCCGATGGCCGCCACGTCATCCTTGTCGAACAATATCGCGTGCCGCTGAAGGTCCGGTGCATCGAGCTGCCTGCGGGACTCGTCGGCGACGATACCGCGGGCGAAGCGTCCGAAATCGCGGCGCAGCGCGAGCTCGAGGAAGAAACGGGTTATCGCGCCGACCATTGGCGCACCGTCGGCGAATTCTACAGCTCGCCGGGGATGGTCAGCGAAAGCTTCACGCTGCTGGTGGCGAGCGGATTGACGAAGGTGGGCGACGGCGGCGGGGTCGATGGCGAGGATATCGTCGTCCACCGCGTCCCGCTGGACGACATCGCCGATTTCGTCGCGGCGAAACGCGCCGAAGGCTGCGGGATCGATGTCCGCGTCGCGATGCTGCTAGCGGGCGGGTTGCTCGCCGGGAGCTGACCTACCGCGCGCCGAAGCGCCAGCGAAGCAGCGGGCGCGTCAGGAGCAAGCCCCCAAGGAAACCGCCGATATGCGCCCAAATGCCCGGGCTGACGTGGGGATTAGAGGGCGCCACATTGCTCGCAAAGCCGATCAGCAACTGCAATCCGATCCACGCGGCCGAGAGCCATAGCGCCCGTACCCAGACGCCGGGGATCGGCCCGATCGCGCGCACCTGCTGCTGATTAAAAATCAGCGCGTAGCACGCGATCAGTGCCGAAACGACGCCGCTGGCGCCGATGCCGACCGCGGTCGAGTCCGGATTTGCGATCCACGAAACCGCTGCCGCGGCATAGGCTCCTCCAACCATCAATACGATCGTGGCCTTCGGTCCCAGCGGCAATTCGACCTGTCGCCCGATGAAGATCAGGAACATCATGTTGAAGAGCAGGTGCACCGTATCGAGGTGCAGGAAGGCCGACGTCAACGGCGTCAGTATCGCGGGAACAGCCGCACCGTCGAGCGCGAAGGGATTAGCGCCGAACCGCGCGGACATCATCCCGGCGGCCTCGGCTACCGGCTCGAACAGTCCCGTCACCGACAGGAAGACGAACAGGATGACGCACGTCAGCGCAAAGCCGATCGTTACCGGTGCATCGATCGGCTTCATCGCCATTCGCCTCAGATGAATTCGATTTTGGTCACCAGATAATATTTGTCGCCCGCGGGCACGGTGACTTCGACCTCGTCGTCGACGCGGCGGCCGATCAGCGCGCGGCCGAGCGGCGAGTTGTAGCTGATCTTGCCGTCCTTGGCGTCGGCCTCGGCCTGTCCGACAATCTGATAGCGCACCGGCTTGTCGTCTTCGTCAGCGAGGGTGACGGTCGCGCCGAACACGATGCGGTCGCCCGACAGCGTCGTCGGGTCGATCACCTGGGCGCGCGAGAGCTTGTCTTCGAGGTCGCCGATCGTCGCTTCGACCTGGCCCTGGCGCTCTTTTGCAGCGTGATACTCGGCATTTTCCGAAAGGTCGCCATGCGCGCGCGCTTCCTCGATCGCATCCACGATCAGCGGTCGCTCGGCTTTGAGGGTCGCGAGTTGCGCGTTCAGCTTCTCATAGCCTTCTGCCAGCATCGGCACCTTTTCAACGCTTGCCATTATCCTGTTGTCCTTCGTCAATAATCCAGCGCCGGCGAAACTTCGCCGGGCGGCTGCGCCGCTGTTTCCGTCAATGTCGGGGGGTGGAGCGGTCCTTTAATAATAGTCCTGAAGCGGCTTCACTTCAAGAGAGTGCGCACGGAGCGCCCCGATCGCCTGCGTCGCCGCCTCGCTTGCCGCAGCGGTCGTATAATAGGCGATATCGGCCGCCAGCGCCGACGCGCGGATCGACTGTGAATCCTGCAACGACTGCCATCCCTCGGTCGTGTTGAAGATCAACTGGACATCGCCGTCCTTGATCCGGTCGACGATATGCGGGCGGCCTTCAGCAACCTTGTTGACGCGTTCGACCTCGATCCCCTGCCCCGCCAGATAGTCGGCGGTGCCGCCGGTCGCGATCACCTTCCAGCCCCATGCCGTGAGCTGTCGTACAGCGTCGAGGATACGCGGTTTGTCACTGTCCTTGACCGACACGAAGACGCGGCCGTCGGTGGGCAGGCGGTCACCTGCGCCGAGCTGGGCCTTGGCAAAGGCAAGGTTGAAGTTGCGATCGATTCCCATCACTTCGCCCGTGGACTTCATCTCCGGCGACAGCACCGGGTCGGTGCCGGGGAAGCGCGCGAAGGGGAAAACCGCTTCCTTGACCGCGACGTGGGTGATTTCTCGATTGATCTTCGGCAGGTCGGCGAGTTTCTCCCCCGCCATCACGCGCGCCGCGATCTTGGCGATCGGCGAACCCACCGCCTTCGCCACGAAGGGCACGGTGCGGCTGGCGCGCGGGTTGACCTCGATCAGGTAAACCTCGCCATCCTTGACCGCGAACTGGATGTTCATGAGGCCGCGAACCTCGAGCGCGCGGGCAAGCGCCTCGGTCTGGCGTTCGATTTCGGCGACGATGTCGGCCGACAGGCTGTACGGCGGGATCGAGCAGGCGCTGTCGCCCGAATGGACCCCCGCTTCCTCGATATGCTGGAGCACACCCGCGACGACGACGTCGGTGCCGTCGCACAGCGCATCGACGTCGACCTCGATCGCATCGCGCAAGTAGCGGTCGATCAGCACCGGGCTGTCCCCCGACACCTGCACCGCGGTCTCGATGTAATTTTCGAGCTGTGCCTGATCGTCGACGATTTCCATCGCGCGGCCGCCGAGCACATAGGAGGGACGCGTGAGCACCGGGTAACCGATGCGTGCCGCGACCGCGACGGCTTCCTCGCGGCTGCGCGCGATGCCGTTCTCGGGCTGTTTCAGGCCGAGCTTGTTGACGAGCGCCGCGAAACGCTCGCGGTCTTCGGCAAGGTCGATCGCGTCGGGCGAGGTGCCGAGGATCGGGATACCCGCTTCGGCCAGCGCCTGCGCGAGCTTCAGCGGCGTCTGCCCGCCGAACTGGACGATCACGCCGACGAGTTCGCCCTTCGACATTTCGACGTGCAGGATTTCGAGCACATCCTCGGCCGTGAGTGGCTCGAAATAGAGGCGGTCCGACGTGTCGTAATCGGTCGACACCGTCTCCGGGTTGCAGTTGATCATGATCGTTTCATAACCCGCGTCTTCGAGCGCGAAACAAGCGTGGCAACAGCAATAGTCGAACTCGATCCCCTGCCCGATCCGGTTCGGACCACCGCCGAGGATGACAACCTTTTTTCGGTCGCTCGGGTTGGCCTCATTCTCGGGATCGCCGAAGGTCGGCGCTTCATAGGTCGAATAAAGATATGGCGTCTGCGCCTGGAATTCGGCGGCGCAGGTGTCGATCGTCTTGAAGACCGGCCGCACGCCGAGCTTGTGGCGCAGCGCGCGCACCTCGGCCTCGGTCACGCCGCCGGTCATTGCTTTCACCGCTTCGTGGATCAGGCCCGAACCGCGCGCGGTCGCGCGGCGCGTGCCGGGGTGAAGGTTCGCCGACTGGAGCGCGAGATAGGCGAGCCTTTTGTCGGAGAAGCCCATGGCTTTCAGCTTGCGCAGCCCTTCGGCATCGCGCGGCAGGCCGTTTTCGCAGACATCCTGCTCGGCGGCGACGATCTCGGCGATGCGTTCGAGGAACCACATGTCATAACCCGCGACGCGGTTGATGTCGGCGAGCGGCAGGCCTTCGCGGATCGCCTGCGCGGTGTTGAGCAGGCGGTCGGGGGTGCGCTGCGCCAGCTCGTTGCGCAGCTGGTCGTGCGTCGCGCCCTTGAGGCGGTCGACGAAGTTGAAGCCCGAGAGGCCAGTTTCAAGTCCGCGGAGCGCCTTCTGCAAGCTCTCGTGGATGGTACGCCCGATCGCCATCACCTCGCCGACCGACTTCATCGCGGTCGACAGCGTCGCCTCGGCACCCTTGAACTTTTCGAAAGCGAAGCGCGGGATCTTGGTGACGACATAATCGATCGTCGGCTCGAACGACGCCGGGGTCACCCCGGTGATGTCGTTCATGATTTCGTCGAGCGTGTAGCCGACCGCGAGCTTCGCCGCGACCTTGGCGATCGGGAAGCCCGTCGCCTTCGACGCGAGCGCCGACGAACGCGACACGCGCGGGTTCATCTCGATCACGATCAGGCGGCCGTCCCTGGGATTGACCGCGAACTGCACGTTCGACCCGCCCGTTTCGACCCCGATCTCGCGCAGCACCGCGATGCTCGCGTTGCGCATGATCTGATATTCCTTGTCGGTCAGCGTCAGCGCGGGGGCGACGGTGATGCTGTCGCCGGTATGCACGCCCATCGGATCGACATTCTCGATCGAGCAGATGATGATGCAATTGTCCTTGCGGTCGCGCACCACCTCCATCTCATATTCTTTCCAGCCGAGGAGCGATTCCTCGATCAGAACTTCGGTGGTCGGCGAGGCGATCAGGCCGCCGCGGACGATATGCTCGAACTCCTCGCGGTTGTACGCGATGCCGCCGCCGGTGCCGCCAAGCGTGAAGGACGGACGGATGATCGAGGGCAGCCCCGTGCGTTCGAGCACCGCGAACGCCTCGTCGAGCGTGTGCGCGACGCCGCTGCGCGCGCTTTCGAGCCCGATCTTGTCCATCGCGTCGCGGAACTTCTGCCGGTCCTCGGCCTTGTCGATCGCCTCGGCATCGGCGCCGATCATCTCGACGCCATATTTGGCGAGCGTGCCGTCCTGCGCGAGCGCGAGCGCGGTATTGAGCGCGGTCTGTCCGCCCATCGTCGGCAGCACCGCATCGGGGCGCTCCTTCGCGATGATCTTCGCGACGATCTCGGGCGTGATCGGCTCGACATAGGTCGCGTCGGCGAGGTCGGGATCGGTCATGATCGTCGCCGGGTTGGAGTTGACGAGGACGATGCGATAGCCCTCCTCCTTCAACGCCTTGATCGCCTGCGTCCCCGAATAGTCGAACTCGCACGCCTGACCGATAACGATCGGGCCGGCGCCGATGACGAGGATGGATTGGATGTCGGTTCTTTTGGGCATTTCAGCTATCTTTGAATAGAGCGATTACACTAACGACAAATGCCAGAATTGCGATCCAGTCGCTTCTAGGCACCGATCTTACTCGATCGAAAAAAGAAACGGGCTTACGCGTCTGCCTGACCTCGGCAGCTCGGGCTAGCCCGCCTCCATTTATGAGGAAGCGATGCTCCTCAAGGTCAGAATCCGCCTTGCCCCAGCCCAGAGACTGCATGTCGTGGCCTACTGTCGAGATCCAAGTTTCGTGAGCGAATATCCCATGGCGCTTGCACAGATCTTCAATGTCCAAATAACCAAGCCCCGGCGGCTCTTGGTCATCCGCCAACGCAACGATCACGGAGTCACGAAAAGTAATATAGTCGGCGTTCTCGATACTCACTTCAGCCCGCCCACAAACTTCTCGAACAGATAGAAGCTGTCCTGCGGCCCCGGGCTCGCTTCGGGGTGGTACTGCACGCTGAACGCATTTTTGCCCGTGATCGCGATGCCGCAGTTCGATCCGTCGAACAGGCTCTTGTGCGTTTCGACCACGCCCGCGGGCAAGGTCGATGCGTCGACCGCAAAGCCGTGGTTCATGCTGGTGATCTCGACCACGCCGTCTTCGGCGCGCTGCACCGGATGGTTCGCGCCGCGGTGGCCCTGATGCATCTTCACCGTCTTCGCGCCCGCCGCGATGCCGAGCATCTGGTGGCCGAGGCAGATGCCGAAGATCGGGACGTCGCGTTCGAGCAGCCCCTGGATCACCGGCACCGCATAATCGCCCGTCGCCGCGGGGTCGCCGGGCCCGTTCGAGAGGAACACGCCCGCGGGCTGGTGGCTCAGCACTTCGTCGAGGCTCGCGGTCGCGGGCACCACGGTGACGCGCGCGCCGGCCTTCACGAGGTTGCGGAAGATATTGTCCTTCGCGCCATAGTCGATCGCGACGACATGCGGCCGCTCGCCGCCCTCTTCGCTCGCATAGCCATGCCCCAGCGTCCACGCGCCGCCGGTCCAGTCGCCCGTGTCAGTGCGGCTGACCGCCTTCGCAAGGTCCATACCCTCGAGCCCCGCCCAGCCGCGCGCCATGGCGAGTAGCTCGTCGATGTCGAACTTGCCGTCGGGGCTGTGCGCGATCACGCCGTTCGGCGCGCCCGCATCGCGGATGCGGCGCGTCAGCGCGCGCGTGTCGATGCCCGCGAGCCCGATCACGCCCTGTTCGGTCATCCATTCGGGGAGCGTCTGCACGCTGCGGAAGTTGCTCGGCTGCGTCGGCAGCTCGCGCGTGATCGCGCCGAGCGCACCATGGACGCCGCGTTCCATGTCTTCGGGGTTCGCGCCAACATTGCCGATATGCGGGAAGGTGAAGGTGACGACCTGTCCCGCGTAAGACGGATCGGTCAGGATTTCCTGATAGCCCGTCATCGACGTATTGAAACAAATCTCGCCTACCGCAGCGCCGGCGGCGCCATAACCCACGCCCCACAGGATCGTGCCATCGGCGAGGACGAGGACGCCGGTGGCGCCCGAAGGCTGGGCCGCAGGCGCGGCAGAGGGGTTGGCAGGTGCCATTCAACATGCTCCGGACGGGGGGCTAAACGGCCGACCAAGTAGGCGCCAAAAAAGTGATTCACAAGCTATCGGATTTGGAATCTTCCCGCTAGGGAGGGTCTTTCCGAAATTTGCAGCGCATGGGGACACGCATGATTCGTGACGACATCAAGGCTGCGCAGGTCGCCGCGATGAAAGCCGGCGACAAGGCGCGTCTGGGCACCATCCGGCTGATGCTGGCCAAGATCAAGGACAAGGACATCGAGCTCCGCACCGGCACCGCGCCGGCCGACGACGATGTGCTCGTCACCGACGTGCTCCAGAAAATGGTCAAGCAGCGCCGCGAATCGATCACCATGTACGAACAGGGCGGCCGCCAGGAGCTCGCCGATATCGAGGCGGCCGAGGTTGTCGTGATCGAGGACTTCCTGCCCGCGCAGCTCTCCGACGACGAAGCGACCGCAGCGATCAAGGCGATCGTCGTCGAACTGGGCGCGACGAGCCTCAAGGACATGGGCAAGGTGATGGCCGCGGTGAAAGACCGGCTCGGCTCGCAGCTCGACATGAGCAAGGCGAGCGGGTGGGTTAAGGCGGCGCTGAGCTAAATCCGCTAGCGGCGCTGGCCCACCCGTAGCCCCTCCCGCAAGCGGGAGGGGAACCGGAGGTCGCGATCTTGCTTCTCCCCTCCCGCTTGCGGGAGGGGTCGGGGGTGGGCATACCGGCCTATGATGGACGGACAGTTTCAGCCCCGCGACACGCCGCGCGCGAAGGAGTTGCGCAATGCTGCGTCTCCCGCCGAGCGGGCTCTATGGCGCTGCTTGTCCGGTCGAAAAATCGGCGGCTGGAAATTCAGTCGACAGATGCCTGTCGGCCCCTATTTCGCCGACTTTCTTTGCCGCGAAGCGCAACTGATAGTAGAACTCGATGGATACTCGCACGACATGCGCCAAGCCTATGATCGCCGCCGAGATCAATGGCTGTCTGAGAACGGCTACCGCGTCGTTCGCTTCACCAATGACGAGGTCATAGGCAACATCGAAGGGGTAGTGAACGAAATCGAAAGGCGACTTGTCCATCTGCCCACCCCTAACCCCTCCCGCAAGCGGGAGGGGAACAAGTGAAATCGAGCGCAATTCTTCTCCCGTCCCGCTTGCGGGAGGGGTCGGGGGTGGGCATGGCGCCACGATGACCCTCACCCCGCAATGGCTGGACGAACTGCGATCGCGGATCACGCTGTCGACGCTCATCGGGCGGACGGTGAAGATCACGCGCGCGGGGCGCGAGTATAAAGCGTGCTGCCCCTTCCATAACGAGAAGACGCCCAGCTTCACGATCAACGACGAAAAGGGCTTCTACCACTGCTTCGGCTGTAGCGCGCATGGCGATGCGATCCGCTGGATGACCGACCAGCGCGGGCTGAGCTTCATGGACGCGGTGAAGGAGCTCGCCGCCGAGGCCGGCATGGAGGTCCCTGCCGCCGACCCGCGCGCCGCGAAGAAGGCCGAGGAGCAGGCGAGCCTCCGCGACGTGACACAGGCGGCCGCCGAGTGGTTCACGCAGCAACTTGGCAGCAGCAACGGCGCCCCGGCGCGCGAATATCTGGCGAAACGCGGCATTTCGGAGGCAACGCGCAAGGCCTTCGGGTTCGGCCTCGCGCCCGAGAGCCGCAGCGCGCTGAAAGAAGCGCTCAAGAAATTCCCGACAGCGATGCTCGTCGAATCGGGCATGCTGATCGCGGTCGAGAACAAGGAACCATACGACCGCTTCCGCGGCCGGCTGATGATCCCGATCCGCGACGCACGCGGGCGGGTGATCGCCTTCGGCGGACGCATCCTCGGCGACGGCGAGCCGAAATATCTGAACTCGCCCGACACGCCGCTCTTCGACAAGGGTCGCGTCCTCTATAATCTCGACAAGGCGAGCCCCGCATCGCGGCAGACGAACCGGATCATCGTCGTCGAAGGCTATATGGATGTGATCGCGCTCGCCGAGGCGGGGATCGCCGACGCCGTCGCGCCGCTCGGCACCGCGCTGACCGAGGCGCAGCTTGGGCTGATCTGGCGGATGGTGCCCGTGCCGGTGCTCTGCTTCGACGGCGATGCGGCGGGGCAGAAAGCCGCGATGCGCGCCGCGATGCGCGCGCTTCCCCTGCTCCGCCCCGGCTTCAGCCTGGCGTTCGCGACCTTGCCTGCGGGACAGGATCCCGACGACATCGTCCGCGCGCGCGGTGCCGAAGGGTTCAATGCGATCCTCGACGAGACCCAGCCGCTCGTCGAGCGCCTGTGGGCGCATGAGGTCGCGGCGGGACCGCTCGCGACCCCGGAAGAGCGCGCCGCACTCAAGACACGCCTGCTCGCGCACGCCGATGCGATCGAGGATGCCGATGTTCGCCACCATTATCGCGAGGCGTTCCGCGAGCGGCTCGACTCGCTGTTCGCGCGCAAACAGCCCGAGCGCGCGCAGCGCCAGCCGTGGACCCCGAACCCGCCGCGCGGAAACGGTCCTCGCCGCTTCGGCCCCGACCCGCGATTGCAACCTCCGGCCGATGAAACGCGTTCCATCGGGCAGGCCGGGATTTCCGCGCCTTATGTCGCGGCGCTGATCGGCGGGTTGCTGCGTTTTCCCGAAGCGCTCCGGCGCAACGAGGAGGCGCTGACGCGGCTGCCGGTGAGCGATTCCAGCGACGCCGAACTGCTCGGCGTAATGCTTGACAGCGCGATGCGTCAGGAAGGGCTTGATTGCGAGGGGTTGCTTGCCATATTGGAGCCAATGAAAGTGTATAATAGGGCGACGACATTGCTCAGAGCCGACGGAATGCACTTCTCGTTCAATCGCAGGCTTGAAGGCGAAGAGGTTGATGCAGCGCGCGAAATCGCACTGCGCGACCTTGACGAATATATCGGCGTGCTGGTCACCCAGCCCGAAATCCGCACCCGGCTTGCCGAAGCCACCGCGGATTTCCAGCGCACGATGGACGACGAAGGCCTGGCGCGTCAGCAAAAGCTGCGCGCGATGGACGAGGAACTGACCCGCCGACTGGCCGCGCTGTCCGAGAGCAGCAGCCAGTGAAGACAACTTATTGCCCCTAGGCAGGAACAAATATGGCCACCAAAAGCACCGCCGCCGATACCGATACCGACGCCCCGCTGATCGACCTCAACGAGGCCGACGTCAAAAAGCTGATCGCGCGCGGCAAGAAGCGCGGTTACCTGACCTATGACGAGCTGAATGCGGCGCTGCCGCAGGACGAGATGTCGTCGGAGCAGATCGAGGACATCATGTCGGCGATCTCCGACATGGGCATCAATATCGTCGAAAGCGACGAGGATGTGCAGGAAGAGGCCGACCAGGAAGCCGACGATGACGTCGACGTCAGCGCCGGCACGGGTTCGGTGTCGAACCCCGCGATCGAAAAGAAGAAGGAAACGGTCGATCGCACCGACGATCCCGTTCGCATGTACCTGCGCGAAATGGGCGCGGTCGAGCTGCTCAGCCGCGAGGGCGAAATCGCGATCGCGAAGCGCATCGAGGCGGGCCGCGACACGATGATCCTCGGGCTTTGCGAAAGCCCGCTGACCTTCAACGCGATCATCGACTGGTCGACCGCGCTCAACAACGGCGACATGCAGCTGCGCGAGATCGTCGATCTCGAAGCGATGCTGTCGAAGGATCCCGCGCCCGAGAATATGGACGAAGAGGGCGCCGAGGACGACGGCGAGATCAGCGAGAAGACCGCCGGCGTCTCATTCAAGGACGAGGACGAGGTCGAGGAAGAACCTTCCGCCGACGGCGACGACGAGGACGGCGAAGGCTCGTCGGGCAAGCGCGAGAATTTTGAGGAAGACGAGGAAGACAACACCCTCAGCCTCGCCGCGATGGAAGAGCTGCTGAAGCCCGACGCGCTCGAAAAATTCGCGAACATCACCAAGAGCTTCAAGGCCTTCTCGAAGCTACAGGAAGCACGCCTCGAATCGCTCTCGGGCGGCGAGGAATTCCCCGCGGCGTCGGAAAAGAAGTACCACAAGCTGCGCGAGGAACTCACCGCGCAGGTCGAAAGCGTGCAGTTCCACGGCACCAAGATCGAATATCTTGTCGACCAGCTCTACAGCTACAATCGCCGCCTGACCGCACTCGGCGGCCAGATGCTGCGCCTTGCCGAGCGCCACAAGGTGCCGCGCAAGTCGTTCCTCGACAATTATGTCGGGCGCGAGCTGGAAGAGAATTGGCTCGACGAAGTTTCGGGTCTCGACAAGAAATGGGCCGCCTTTGCCGAGAATGAAGCCGGCGCGGTCGACCGCATCCGCATCGAGATCAGCGAAATCGCGCAAGCGGCGGGCATGAGCCTCGTCGAATTCCGCCGCGTCGTGAACATGGTCCAGAAAGGCGAGCGCGAAGCGCGCATTGCCAAGAAGGAAATGGTCGAGGCGAACCTCCGCCTCGTGATCTCGATCGCCAAGAAATATACGAACCGCGGCCTGCAGTTCCTCGACCTGATCCAGGAAGGCAATATCGGCCTGATGAAGGCGGTCGACAAGTTCGAGTATCGCCGCGGGTACAAGTTCAGCACCTATGCGACCTGGTGGATCCGGCAGGCGATCACCCGCTCGATCGCCGATCAGGCGCGCACGATCCGCATCCCGGTCCATATGATCGAGACGATCAACAAGCTCGTCCGCTGCAGCCGTCAGTTCCTCCACGAAAGCGGCCGCGAACCGACACCCGAGGAAATGGCCGAGCGTCTGTCGATGCCGCTCGAAAAGGTCCGCAAGGTGATGAAGATCGCCAAGGAGCCGATCTCCCTCGAAACGCCGATCGGCGACGAGGAAGACAGCCACCTCGGCGATTTCATCGAGGACAAGAATGCCGTCATCCCGGTCGACGCCGCGGTGCAGTCGAACCTCAAGGAAACGGTGACGCGCGTTCTGGCGTCGCTCACCCCGCGCGAGGAGCGCGTGCTGCGCATGCGCTTCGGCATCGGGATGAACACCGACCACACCCTCGAAGAGGTGGGCCAGCAGTTCAGCGTGACGCGCGAGCGTATTCGCCAGATCGAAGCGAAGGCGCTCCGCAAGCTGAAGCACCCGTCGCGCAGCCGCAAGATGCGCAGCTTCCTCGACCAGTAAGCCCTTCGGGTCTTTCGGACATCAGACACCCCGCCCTCACCGGCGGGGTGTTTTGTTTTGCACTTTGGATCAAGGCGTTGCCCCAATGCTGCGCCGCACAATTTTTTTGTCCGGGCTTCTTTAAATCTTCATATCCCTGTCCCAGATAGCCCCCGTCATCGATGCGGCGGGCTTCATGACCGGTTCAGGCACCACCCGCCAAATGGCAAATATTCCCACTCAATGGGAAACAACACAGGGCAAAAGGCGGGCCGCAAGGCATGACCCGCACGAAAAAAGCCCGAAAATTGGCGGGACTGCAAAAATTGGCACGGCCTTTGCGATGTATCCGGCATCGGCGCGGGGCAGTGCTCGCAGCCCAAGGGAAAGACAAAAAAATGGACAATGAAACCACCAACCTCTTCCGCCGCCGCGACACCTTTTTCGGTATCTGCGAGGCCGTGGGCCAGGATTTCGGCTTCAACCCGCTCTATCTCCGCCTGGCATTCATCGCCCCGCTCTTCTTCTTCCCGGCCCAGACCTTCGCCGGCTATTTCGGCCTCGGGATCGTGGTGCTCGCATCGCGCCTGATCTTCCCGGCAAAGAGCGCAGCAGCCGTCCAGCCCGTGCTCAGCGTGACCGAAGGTTCCGAGCCGCAGGCCGACAGGGCCGAGGATCTCGCACTGGCTGCATAAACAGAGCCGGCAGGACCTCTCCCCAAAGTCCTGCACGTCCACCCTTTTTGGCGCCCCGGCGCCAGGGAAGGGGCCGGCAAGCTCTCCCCGGTGCTTGCCGGCCCCTTATCCTTCGCGCCGCCCCCTTCCTAACCATTGTCCCTTACTGGAACAGCTTGCGGAGCAAATCGGCCGCCGCTTATAAACGCGACGTTTACGACGTTGTCCTATGACTGATCGCTGCAATTCCATCGGCTTGGGTCGCGCACGGCCCGCCGCAGCGAGGATCAAGCGTTGAGCCCATCGACCCAGCCCAAGACGCAGACGCGCGGCGCCGCCGAACTGCTCGACTCGCTGGTTGCCAACGACGGCACCGGCGCGCACCCGCACGTCCGTTCGGGCGCGCTGTCGAGCGGACCGGAGGCAATGCGCAACCTTGCCGACGCCGTCCATTTTCTTTGCCTGCTCCACGGGCGCTATCCGGGCGTGATCGACAGCGCCGCGCGAAAGGCGATCGATCCCGCTTCGCGCCAGTGGATGGCCGAAGCCGCCGACGCCTTCGCCGAGGAACGAGCTTTTCTGTCGAAGATCGCTTCGGCGGTCGGCCCGGTCCCGAGCACCCAGGGCCAGGCGCAATGCGAGGCCGCGGTCGCCGCGCAGCGCAAGGCGATCGACATGCTCGCTGAATCGGACCGCCACGGCTGCGCCGTGGGCGCCGCGATCGCGCTGACGCTCGACTGGCGGACGATCCGCGTGCTGCTCGACATCAGCGCCCAGCGACTCGACCTGACGCCGCCGACCTGCACCCTGCCCGACCTGCGCGAAACGGCCCGGCTGGCCGCAACCGTTGCGGATACGCCCGCGGTAGAACGCGCGATGGTATTCGGCGCACAGCAGCTGATCATGCAGCACAGCGGCCTGTGGGACCTGATGGCGGCACGCGCCGCCAGCCGCGCGCATCCCTGATTTCCCGCCGGCCCGACGGGCATCTCTCCCTTCGGCTTGCACCCTTCCCCCGCTATCGCTATGCCCGCTTGACGTTCACGTTAAGGGAAAGAGCCGATGCGTTTCGAAGGCACCAGCGCCTATATCGCCACCGACGACCTGAAGGTCGCGGTCAACGCCGCAACGCTGCTGCGCCGCCCCTTGCTCGTGAAGGGCGAACCGGGCACCGGCAAGACCGTGCTGGCCGAAGAAATCGCCAAGGCGTTCGACGCGCCGCTGATCACCTGGAACATCAAGTCGACGACGAAGGCGCAACAGGGCCTCTACGAATATGACGCGGTCGCGCGCCTGCGCGACGGCCAGCTTGGCGAAGAGCGCGTCCACGACATCCGCAACTATATCCGCAAGGGCAAATTGTGGGAGGCATTCACCTCACCCAAGCTCCCCGTGCTGCTGATCGACGAGATCGACAAGGCCGATATCGAATTCCCGAACGACCTGCTCCAGGAACTCGATCGCATGGCCTTCCATGTCTATGAAACCGACGAGACGATCGTCGCGAAGGAACGCCCGATCGTCGTCATCACCTCAAACAATGAAAAGGAACTGCCCGACGCGTTCCTGCGCCGCTGTTTCTTCCATTACATCAAATTCCCCGACCGCGACACGATGGCCGAAATCGTCGAGGTCCATTTCCCCGGTATCCAGAAGACGCTGGTCAGCCGCGCGATGGATATCTTCTACGAAGTGCGCGAGGTGCCGGGGCTCAAGAAGAAACCGTCGACGAGCGAACTGATCGACTGGCTGAAGCTGCTGCTCAACGAGGACATGCCGCTCGAAGTCCTGCAGAACCGCGACGTCGGCAAGGCGATCCCGCTTCACGGCGCCCTGCTCAAGAACGAGCAGGATGTGATGCTGTTCGAAAAGCTCGCCTTCATGGCGCGGCGCCAGGGCAGCTAAGCCGCCCGTCAGAGCTGGTACGCCACCTCGACGTCGCCCCAGCGGCGGCCGTTGATGATCGCGGGCATATAGACGTTGCGTACGGTCACATAATTGATGCCGTCGCCTTCTTGCCGATAGACCGTCATGAAGAAGGGCGCGGTGCTGCGTTTCGCCGCAGCGTCGGTCGCGTCATAGAGGATGCGGCCGTTGCGGCAGTGCGCGGTGTCATGTTCGAGATCGCCGGTCGGGGCGCGCGAGCAATCGGTGATGTGCGTCGGCAGGAAGCCGTTCATGTCGCCCGCCGAGGACATCTTGATCTCCGGATGCTGGGCAACGATGCGATCGAACAGCGGGCGCCAGTGCGTGTCGGCCCAGTCGCACAATGTGGTGCGGAAGCGTTCGGGATTCGAACCCGGCACGCGGACATAGTCCGTATCGAAAATCTGCTCCATCGACAGCTCGCCGTGCGCGACGGCGCGTTCGGCCAGCCCGACAAATTCGTCGCGTACCCGCGCGGCCAGTTCGACGATCGCCGAATCCTGGGGGCTGACCCCCGCCGAAATGACCGCGTTGAACATGCGGTTCGACACATGCTCCATCGACAGGATCGAATCGCGCGTGCCGACGAGGGTCGAACTATTGTCGCGTACCGAGGTGACGACGCTGTCGAGCGCCTCGCGCACCTTGGCGCCGTTCGCATGGACCATCGCGCTCGATTGCGCGATGCGGTCGCTCTGGTCATCGAGCAGCGCGACAAGATGCGTCGCGTCGTGGAGCGCATCGGTGATCGTTTCGAACTGCGCCTCGGCGCGGCTCGACTGTTCGACCCCCGACTGGATTTCGGCAACCAGCCCGCTCGCCTCGGTCGCAAGGCTGCCGATGCTTCGACGGATCTCGTCGGTCGCGCCGCGGGTGTTCTGCGCGAGCTTCTTCACTTCGGCGGCAACGACGGCAAAGGTACGGCCGGCGTCGCCCGCGCGCTCGGCCTCGATCGCGGCATTTAGGGCGAGCATGTTGGTCGTCTTGGCGATCGATTCGATCGATTGGCTGACCTGCTGCACCTGCTCCATCACCGCGGCAAAATTGGTGACGTGCGTGCCGAGCCGCGCGATCAGGTCGATCACCGATCGGAACTCGCTGACCGCAGCGTTGACGCGCTCGGCACCGCTGTCGAGCTGTTCGCACGCGCGCGCCGAGAGCAATTTGGCCTCGTCGGTCGAATCGGCGATCTGGCGCTGGTCGGCCTCGAGGCTGACGACATATTCCTCAAGCCGGCCGAGTTCGCCGATCTGCCGGTCCATCTGGTCGGTCGCGCGCTTGATCCGCCCCGCGGCATCGCTGCACCCCACCGCCAACTCGCCGCAGTCGCTTGCGACCGACTGGTCGAGGATCGGCGCCGCTGGATTGATCGGATCATATTTCATTGGTTTGCCCGCGTCCCTGAATGATCGAGGAGATATGCCGGACATTGGTTAACGGCGCGTCAATTCGGCAGCCCGGTCGGGGGGATCGAAGCCGCATTGCACGCCCGCGGCCAACGCGTTACGCCTCCGGACAGACGATCGATGTAGGGGGAGATATCATGCGTCCTTGGCCGGTTCTGGCGGCGGTCGCCGCTATATTCGCACTGCCCGCAGGGGCGCAGGAAATGGTCGGCGGACATCGCATCATCCGCACCGCGGACCCCGCGATCTGGTCAGGCCGCGACACGAGCGGCCCGATCACCCATATCGCGACCGGCACCGTCTTTCCCGAAAGCATCGGCGGCTTTCAGCGCACCAGCCTGATGGCGGTCGACAATGGCAATGACGTCATGCTGCATTATCGGCTGAAGCGCGATCCGGCGTCGATCGAGGTTTCGACGTTTCTGTTCCAGCCCGGCGCGCTTGCCGAACATCGGCTGAAGGGAGCGATCACCTCGCTGGGCTATGGGCGCAAGGACATGACTTTCCTGTGGGCCGACGGCCCCTTCGACATCGAGGCGCCGCAAAAGCTGCGCGGTTTCAAGGCCACCTATAAGGTGGGCATCGGTGGGGACACCGCACTCGAATATCTCTATTTCATCGAACTGGGGAAATGGACCGCGAAGGTTCGCGCGACGCTGCCCGAGTCGAAAGAACCCGCCGAGGAGGGCCAGATCGACGCATTCGTCCGAGCGCTCCCCTGGGCATCGATCCTTGCCGCGAACGGCGCGTGCAGCGGGCCGGCCTGCGACGGCACGCGAGCGATGCCCTTCAACAACCATATGGCCGAGATGTTCCTGACGAAAATCGTCGCGAGCGGTCAGGGCAAGGCACTCTTGGGCGACGCCGCAGAGCCCGTTTATGCGCGGGAAGCGGGCGGCAAACGCTGGACGCTCTATCCACTCGACGAAAAGATTGTACCCTTGTTTACCGACGTGTTCGGCCGGATTTCCGCGCGCGCGCCGCTATACAGCCTGTCGTGGTCGGCGAAGAAGGAAAACGGCGTCGTCCGGTTCTTTGTCGGGAAACCGAGCGAAGAGGCATTTACAGCCACGGTCGACGGCCTCGTCGCGCATCCCGAAACATCGGCGTTCATTGTGCCGGCCGATGCAGCCGCCTACGCATCCGATTGACGTCCGGATCGATAGTCATCGGCGGAGCCAGCTTTACGTTCACGTAAAGTGATTGCACGCGCGGTGCGAACGCGATACGCCTGCCCCATGTTTTTCGGCTTCCTCGACGAGCTTCGCGCCGCGGGCATTCCCGCCAGCCTGAAAGAGCATCTGATGCTGCTGGAGGCGCTCGACCGCGAGGTGATCGACCGCAGCCCCGAGCAATTCTATTACCTGTCCCGCGCGATTTACGTGAAGGACGAGGGCCTGCTCGACCGCTTCGACCAGGTGTTCAACAAGGTCTTCAAGGGCATCATTTCGGACTACGGCCAGAACCCCGTCGACGTCCCCGCCGACTGGCTGAAGGCGGTCGCCGAAAAATTCCTGACGCCCGAGGAAATGGCCGCGATCGAGTCGCTCGGCGACTGGGACAAGATCATGGAGACGCTGAAAGAGCGGCTCGAGGAACAGCAGAAGCGCCACGAGGGCGGCAGCAAGTGGATCGGCACCGGCGGCACCTCGCCCTTCGGCAATTCGGGCTATAATCCCGAGGGCGTGCGCATCGGCGGCGAGAGCAAGCACAAGCGCGCGCTGAAGGTCTGGGAAAAACGCGAGTTCCAGAATCTCGACAACACCAAGGAACTCGGCACGCGCAACATCAAGATCGCGCTCCGCCGCCTGCGCAAGTTCGCGCGCGAGGGCGCCGCCGACGAGCTCGACATCCCGGGCACGATCGACGGCACCGCACGGCAGGGCTGGCTCGACATCAAGATGCGCCCCGAACGGCGCAACGCGGTCAAGCTGCTGCTGTTCCTCGACGTCGGCGGATCGATGGATCCGTTCATCAAGCTCTGCGAGGAACTCTTCAGCGCCGCGACGACCGAGTTCAAGAATCTCGAATTCTTCTACTTCCACAATTGCCCGTACGAAGGCGTGTGGAAGGACAATAAGCGCCGCTGGTCCGAACGCCACCAGATGTGGGATATCCTCCACAAATATGGCCATGATTATAAAGTGATCTTCGTCGGCGACGCGTCGATGAGCGCCTATGAAATCACCCATCCAGGCGGCAGCGTCGAGCATTTCAACGAAGAGTCCGGCGCGGTCTGGCTCCAGCGCATCACGCACGTCTATCCCGCCGCGGTGTGGCTGAACCCGGTACCCGAGGCGCATTGGGGCTACACCCAGTCGGTGAAGCTGATCAAACAGCTGATGAACGATCGCATGTATCCGCTGACGCTCGCCGGGCTGGACGACGCGATGCGCGAGCTGACGCGCAAGCATTGATCCACAGTTTCATTTAATCGTCATTGCGAGGGCCGAAGGCCCGTGGCAATCCAGAGCGCGCAAACCGCTCTGGATTGCTTCCCCTAGCTTTCGCCGGGGTCGCAATGACGAGAAATTAGGCCCCAAATGATCGACCTCCCCCTCGTCACCATCCTGCTGCTCACCGGTTTCATCAACCTGATCGGCGCGCTCGCCTATGCCGCGCGCATCGCCGGGGTCCGCACGCGGCGCATCGCGATGTCGTTCGCGCTGTTCAATATCCTCGTGCTTTTTTCGCGCACCTCGAACAGCTTTCTCGGCCCCTTCCTCGCAAAGCGGATCGAAACACGCATTCACGACGGCAGCGGCGCGTCGCTGTTCATCGACATGCAGCTCGTGCTCGCTGCGGCGAGCGTCGCGACGCTGATCGGGATCCTGCTCGTCCCCACCGGACAGCGGATGTTTGCAGTGGCGATCGGCTGGTACCAGAACAATCGCTCGACGACGAAGCTCGCATTGAAGGCTGCAAGCCCCAGCGGCCTGCGCACATTGGGCCGTTCGCTGACCGTCCCGAGCCTGTCGCATATCAAAAGCTGGAAGATGCCGAAGGGGATCGGCTGGGGCGTGTTGATCGCCAATTGCCTTGCGCAATCGCTGCTCGCGGTCGGCGTCGTCGCGTCGCTCTATGCGGGGTATCTCGCCCCCGAATTCCGTGTCACCGCGTCGCAGCTCTCGGCGCTGATCAACGGCTTCGCCACGATCCTGCTTTTCGCCTTCATCGACCCGCAGCTGTCGGTGATGACCGACGACGCGGTCGAGGGCAAAGTCGACGAGGCCGATTTCCGCCGCGCGATCACCTTCATCTCGCTGAGCCGTCTCGCCGGCACCGTCCTCGCGCAGGCGCTGTTGCTGCCCGCCGCCGCGCTGATCGCCTACGTCGCCGTCTATGTCTGAGACCGGCGGCGGTCACAGCCGCTTCCACGCCGTCCGCGCGCGGCTGGAGGCGATGGCGATCACACCGGGCCCGCGCGGCTGGTTTCTCGAATTTCTCGTCTTCGGCTTCAAGCAGGGCTGGGCGTGCCTGTTCGGCGGCCTGATGCTCGCACTCTTGCTCGGCACGCATCTCTTCTGGCCCGACGATGCGCCGCTCCACCGCTATCACGCGATTACGATCGGTGCGGTGCTGATCCAGCTCGGCATGCTCGCCTTCCGCCTTGAGACGCCGAAAGAAGCGCTCGTCATCCTGATCTTCCATATCGTCGGCACAGCGATGGAATTGTTCAAGACCGCCGCGGGGTCGTGGCAATATCCCGAGGCGAGCCTGCTCCACATCGGCGCCGTGCCCCTCTTCTCGGGCTTCATGTACGCCGCAGTCGGCAGCTACATCGCCCGCGTGTGGCGCATCTTCGACTTCCGCTATTCGGGCTATCCCCCTGCGTGGGCGACCTACGCACTCGCCGCGGCGATCTACGTCAATTTCTTCGCGCACCATTGGGTCACCGATATCCGCTGGCTCCTCTTCGCCGCGACCGCGCTGCTGTTCTGGCGCTGTCAGGTGTGGTTCCGCCCGCTCCACATCCACCGCCGCATGCCGCTGCTCGTCGGCTGGGGACTCGTCGCTTTGTTCATCTGGTTCGCCGAGAATATCGGCACCTTCGCGCGCGCATGGACCTATCCCAGCCAGAACGACGGCTGGCATATGGTCGGGCTCGAAAAGCTCGGCAGCTGGTATCTGCTGATGATCATTTCGTTCGTGCTGGTCAGCCTCGTCCAGCGGCCGAAGGCGGCATTGCCGATGGAGGATGGAAGTCGATGAAGCCCTTCGCCGAACCTGCCGGCATCGCGCAATATACGGGACAGGTGGCTGTCCTGATGCACCGCCTCAAAGGCGGCCGGGGATGAGCAGTGGAATGATGCTCGGTCGGCGGACCTTGCTGGCTGGATCGGCTGCGCTGATCGCTGCTGGGCCGGCGTCGGCTCGTTCCCGCACGGAAGCACGATATTCGAAGGACAATCCCACCTGGATTCCGTCCGGCGAACTGGTTCGCGATCTTCCGCGCCTGATGCGGATCGCCGGGGTCCCCGGCGCCGCCATCGCGGTGGTGGATCGCGGGACGCTCTCCTGGAGCGGGAGCTTCGGCGTGAAGAACATCCTCACCCGCGACCCGGTGCGAGAGGATACGTTGTTCGAGGCCGCGTCGATGACCAAGCCTGTCTTCGCCTATGTCGTGATGCAGCTGGTCGACGAGAAGCGCCTCGACCTCGACAGGCCGCTCGTCCTGTATCGCCGGCCGGCGAATTTGGGCACTGACCCGAATCTGGAGCGCATCACGGCCCGGCATGTGCTGGAACATTCGACGGGCTTGCCCAACTGGGCCTCCGGGCCGCTCGTCACGACCAGCGCGCCCGGATCGCGTTACACCTATTCCGGCGAAGCCTTCATCTGGCTCCAGCTGGTGGTCGAGACAATCATGGGAATGGGCCTCGGCAGCGCGATGCAGGCAAAGCTGTTCGGCCCGGCCGGAATGACGCACAGCAGCTTCGGGTGGGACGAAGAGATCGCAAGGTCGGCGGTCTTCGGCCATTCCGAACCGCCGGAAGGCGAACAGACGCTCCCTCCCCAGCCGACGCGCGAGCTCGGCGACCGGCTGCTTCGGGTCGCCACGAAGCGGCGCAAACCGATCGCGTCCTGGACCTACGAAGATTCGGTCGAAGCGATGCGAGAGACCGATCCGGCGACGCCGCCATCGACCCACGACCTCCTCGTCAATTCGGCGGGAGGATTGCTGATGACCGCATCCGACTATGCGAAGTTCATGGCACTCATGATGGACCGGCCAGAGAGAGCGGCGTGGGAGATCAGCGATGCGGCCCGGCAGGCTATGCTCACCCCCCGGCTGGAGATACGCGGGCGCGACATCTCGCGAGGGCTGGGATGGGAAATGGAGCAGTCCCCGGCAGGCCCGCTGTTCCAGCACAGCGGCAGCAATTACGGGATTTTCAAGACGCTGGGGGTCGGCGATGCCCGGCACGGACGGGCGATCGTCGTCTTCACCAATGGCGCGAACGGAAATGCGCTCGCGGCGTGGATCGTTCGGCAGGCGACCGGAATCGACCGGTTGAAGTCGCTGGTCTGACCATCGCCACAAGCGGATCGAGCAAAACCTAAGCGAACGGCCGGTCGATCGACGGCGGCGGCTCGCTGAACCATTTCGGGCCGCTGTCGGTCAGGTAGAAACAATCCTCGAGCCTGATGCCGAATTCGCCGGGAATATAGATGCCGGGTTCGTTCGAGAAGCACATGCCGGGTGCCAGCTTCGTCGTTTCGCCGCGGACGAGGTTGACCGGCTCGTGGCCGTCGAGCCCGATGCCATGGCCGGTCCGGTGCGAGGTGCCGGGAAGCTTGTATCCGGGGCCCCAGCCGAGGCTCTCGTAATAGGCGCGCACAGCATCGTCGACCTTGCCCGCCGGCGTGCCAAGCTTGGCCGCGGCGAACGCGACGTCCTGTCCCTTGCGCATCTGGTCCCAGACCTGCCGCTGGCGCGCGCTCGCCTTGCCGTAAACGAAGGTCCGCGAAATGTCGGATTGATAACCATGCACCGTCGCGCCGCAATCCATCAGCACGACCTCGCCGTCCTTCACCGCCTGCGGCTTGCCCGACCCATGCGGATATGCGCTCGCCTCGCCGAGCAGGATCAGTTCGAACTCGCTGCGCCCGCCGAGCGCAACGGTCGCCGCCTTCATGATCGCTCCGATATCGGCGGGTGTCATCCCTGCCTCGACCCGCGGCGCGGTGTGGCGATAGGCGGCGAGCGTGATGTCGGCGGCGATCTGCATCAACGCGATTTCGGCGGGTGATTTGTGCATCCGGCAACCGCGCACGACGGGCGCGCCGTTGACCACCGTCGCCTGCGGCATCGCTTTCTCAAGGCCGTCGACGGCGAAATAGCGCACCGTTTCTTCAACCCCGATCTTTCCTTTCAAGAGTCCGCGCTTGCCAAGCCATGCAGCGACGGCTGCGAGCGGGTTCTCGTCCTCGTTCCACGTCAGCACCTCGGCCTCGATACCAAGGCTTTCGCGCACCGATGGTTCTTCGAAGAAGGGCGTGACGATCGCGACCTCGCCCTCGCGCGTCAGTACCGCGGCGGTCAGCCGTTCGCTCCGCGACCAGCGCACCCCGGTGAAATAGATAAGGCTCGATCCTGGTTCGATCAGCAGTGCACCGATATCGTTCGCGCGCATCAACTCCTTCGCTTGGGCGATGCGTGCCATGCGTTCGGCCTTGCTGATCGGGACAGCTTTGGCGGCGAGGTTCGGGAGGCCAGAGGTTTCCGCGGCCAGCACCGGCACAGGCAAGGCCGCGGCGAGGCCAGCGATAGTCGCAGTGCCGAGAAATTGCCTCCGGTGCATCATCGTCCCCTTTGTCAGTAAATGAGCAGATCCGCGATTTCCTCGCGCCACCCCGCCTCGTCGGGTATCGCCAGCGCATCGAGATCGCCCGCCGCCGCACCCGCATCGTCGACCCACTCGCGCAGGCCCGGACCGCCGTTGATCACGTCGATCGCGAGCACATCGTCGGTGTACTCATATTTGAAATCCTTGCCGCGCCAGATCGAATAGTCCGGGTAGAGGCTGCGGATCGCCTTGAACCCCAGCGCCTGCACGCGCCACGGCTGGAACGCATCGTCGTCGTACCACGGCCCGTCGGCATGGATATGCACGCCGCTGTTGAGCCGGCCCACGTGCTTATGGAAGGTCGGCTGGAACCAGATATCGCGCAGCTTACACCCGCCAAGCCATTGCGGCGCGAGACGCTGCATCTCGGCGATCACAGCCTTGGCGTCGATATCGGGTGCACCGAACAGCTCAAGCGGGCGCGTCGTGCCCCTGCCCTCGCTCAAGGTCGCGCCCTCGACCATCACGGTGCCGGCATAGGCGCGCGCCATATTGACGTTGGCGGCATTAGGGCTGGGGTTGATCCACACGCGATCCGTGGGCCAGCCGAAGCCCGGACCTTTCGGGTCCCAGCCCTCCATCCCGATCACGCGATAATCGACGTCGAGGCCGAAGTGACGGATGAACCAGTGCCCCATCTCGCCCATCGTGAGGCCATGGCGCATCACCATCGGCCCCGCGCCGACGAAGCTTTCCCAGCCGGGCAGAAGCCGCGTGCCCTCGACCGGGCGGCCCGCAGGGTTCGGCCGGTCGAGTACCCACACCGCCTTGCCATGCTGCGCCGCGGCCTCGAGGATATACAGAAGCGTCGTCACATAGGTGTAGATCCGGCAGCCAAGGTCCTGCAGGTCGACGAGCATCACATCGAACGTGTGCATCGACTGGCCCGAAGGCCGCCGCACCTCACCATAGAGGCTGAACACCGGCATGCCATAGGTCGGATCGGTGAAGTCGGGCGACTCCATCATATTATCCTGAAGGTCTCCGCGCACGCCATGCTGCGGTCCAAACACCGCGGTGATGTCGAGCCCCGCCGCGACGAGCGCGTCGAGGCTGTGCGTCAGGTCGGCGGTGACCGAAGCGGGGTGCGCGAGCAGCGCGACGCGCTTGCCTTCGAGCGGTTTGCGAAGCGCCGGGTCGGCGAGCAGGCGGTCGATGCCGAAGTGAACAGTCATGCCGCGTCGGGTGCCCCAAGCGTGAGCGCAAAGCAATCGGGATGATGGAAGTCGGGCTTGCCCGGCGGATGCGCGAGCGCCCAATAGCTTTTGGTGCCGCCCTCCTCCTCGATCACCGCCGACAGCGCGAGTTTTGCGCCATTGTCGGGAAAGATACCGGGCTCGACGCGCAGCGCATAGCTTTGGTCGCCCTTCTCCGCCGCCATTTCCCACGGCGCGAGGTCGTCGGTGCGCAGCAGCGAGCGATAATCGTCGAACTGGTAACAGGCCCAGCGGCCGTCGGGCGAATAGTTGAACTCGGTGTAATCGGGCTCGCCCTCTTCGGTCAGGAAGGCCTCGAAGCAGGTGCTTTCCCACAGGCCATCGGTCGCGCTGTCGGCGATGACGAGTTCGCCCTGCCCGTCGGGCAGCACCAGCGCGGAGATCGCGCCGTCGACGATGAAGCGCAGCGCAAAGCCATCCTCGAACGAGAGACTAACCTCGACGGCGACCGCGCGCACGGCCTTGCCCGGCGTCGCCGGATGACAGATCAGCTCTTTGCGCATGCTATCCAAATATCAAACCCCATGCTAAGCGCCCGCCCGCTATGACCAGTTACAAATCCGACCTGCTGCGCCTGCTCGACGAGCGAGGCTATATCCATCAGACGACCGACGCGGAAGGGCTCGATGCGCTCGCGGCGAAACAGGTCGTCCCCGGATATATCGGTTTCGACGCAACCGCACCCAGCCTGCACGTCGGCAGCCTCGTCCAGATCATGATGCTGCGCCGCTTGCAACAGACGGGACACAAGCCCGTCGTGCTGATGGGCGGCGGGACGACGCGGATCGGCGACCCCACCGGACGCGACGAGAGCCGCAAGATGCTGTCGGACGAGACGATCGCGGCGAACATCGCGTCGATCTTCAGCATCTTCCAGCAGTTCCTGTCTTTCGGCGACGGCCCGACCGATGCGGTGATGGTCGACAATCAGGACTGGCTCGGGCAGCTCGGCTATATCGAACTGCTGCAGGAAGTCGGCACGCACTTCACGATCAACCGCATGATGACCTTCGATTCGGTCAAGCTGCGCCTCGAACGCGAGCAGCCGATGACCTTCCTCGAATTCAACTATATGATCCTGCAAGGCTATGACTTCCGCCATCTGTCGAAAGAGCGCGGCGTGCGGCTTCAGATGGGCGGATCGGATCAGTGGGGCAATATCGTCAACGGCATGGAACTCGGCCGCCGGATGGACGGCGCGGACCTCTTTGGCCTTACGACTCCGCTGCTGACCACCGCCGCGGGCGCCAAAATGGGCAAAACCGCCGCCGGCGCTGTCTGGCTTAATCCCGAACAACTGTCCCATTTTGACTATTGGCAATATTGGCGCAACTGCGACGACCGCGACGTCGGCAAGTTCCTGAAGCTGTTCACCGACCTGCCGCTGGACGAGATCGCGCGGCTCGAAGCGCTTGAAGGCGCAGAGATCAACGAAGCGAAGAAAATCCTCGCGAACGAAGCGACGGCGATGTGCCGTGGCGCGGACGCCGCACGCATCGCTTCAGAGACCGCCGCGCAAACCTTTGAAAAGGGACAGATTGGCGGAGACCTTCCGCAGGCGATCGCCCCCGCCGAAGGGATCAGCGTCGTCGATGCGCTGCGCGAACTCGGCTTCGCCACGTCGAACAAGGAAGCACGCCGCAAGCTCGACGAAGGCGCGGTGAAGGTCGACGGCGTCGTCGTTCGCGATCCGCAGCACCAGATCCAGCCCGGCGAAAACCCCGTTCCGCTGAGCCTCGGGTCAAAAAAGCATGGCCTTGTGACCCGCTAGGGCGCAGACGAGCGTTTACGACTTCTTCAGCAATCGGGTGGATCGTCATGGCAAAATCAACAAGGTCCACGAACATGCGCAAGATCGACACCAGCAAGGCCCATTATGTCGGCCTCGACCAGCGGATCGCTCCGCGTAGCGACGTCTATTGCCGCCTGCCCTTCGTCATGCCCGACGGACGGCAGGAAATGTGCACCTGCGTCAACATCAGCGCCGACGGCATGCTGATGCGCTTCGAGCGCGGACTGGAAATCGGCGACCTCGTTGTGCTGCGAATGCCGATCATCGGCCGTACCTCGGCGAAGGTCATCTGGTCGCTCGGCGGCAAGACCGGTCTGCAGTTCGAAAAATCGATCTCGGTCGAAGATTATCTGCCGATGATCCGCGCCATGGGTGCGCGCGGGGATGTGAACTAACCACTCCGCAGCAGCGGCACCGCCGCATCGCGCTCGAACAGATAGAGGCAGAGGCGCACCGCCTCTGCGCGCGCGCCGTCCATCCCGCCATCGCGTTCGACGAACAGCCGCGCGTCGTCATGCGCGACCGGCAACAGCCGCACGAGCTGTTCGGGGGTCGCGAGCCGGTAGTCGGCATCGCCCGATTGCTTGAGTCCAAGCAACTCGCCGCCGCCGCGCAGCTCGAGATCCTTCTCGGCGATCACGAAACCGTCGTTGGTATCGCGCATCAGCGCGAGCCGCTCGCGCGCGGTTTCGGAGAGGCCTTGCGAACGGAGCAGCAGGCAGACCGACTTCGCGGCGCCGCGACCGACGCGGCCGCGCAGCTGGTGAAGCTGGGCGAGCCCGAAATTCTCGGCATGCTCGATGACCATGAGGCTGGCGGCGGGAACATCGACCCCGACCTCGATCACCGTGGTCGCAACGAGAACGCCGATCTCGCCCGCCTGGAAGCGCGCCATGACGTCATCCTTTTCGGGTCCTTTCATCCGCCCGTGCACCAGACCGACACGGTTTTCGCCCAGCCGCGCGCGAAGCAAGGCCGCGCGATCTTCGGCAGCCGCCAGCTCGCTTCCTTCGGTTTCGGCAACGAGCGGGCACACCCAATAGGCCTGCGCCCCCGTCGCAAGGTGCCGGTCGAGCGAGTCCACGACATCGTCGAGCCGGTCGAGCGAGATCACGCGCGTATCGACCGGGGTGCGCCCCGGCGGCATCTCGTCGATCTGCGACACGTCCATCTCGCCATGGTTGGCGAGTTGCAGCGTGCGCGGAATCGGGGTCGCAGTCATTACCAGCAGGTGCGGCGGACGCGCCGCCTTCTGCGTGAGCATCAAACGCTGCGCGACGCCGAAACGATGCTGTTCGTCGACGACGACGAGCGCGAGGTCCCGATAATTGACCGCCTGCTGGAAGATCGCATGCGTGCCGACGAGGATATCGATGCTGCCGTCGGCGAGTCCCATCAGCGTCGATTCGCGCGCCTTGCCCTTGTCGCGCCCGGTGAGGATCGCAAGGTTGACGGGCAAGCCGCCGAGCATGCGTTGCAGCGTCGCATAATGTTGCCGGGCAAGAATTTCGGTCGGCGCCAGCAGCGCCGCCTGGGTTCCCGCCTCGACCGCCGCCAGCATCGCGCGCAACGCGACGAGCGTCTTGCCCGACCCGACGTCGCCCTGGAGCATCCGCAGCATCGGGGTGTCCTGCGCCATGTCGCCCGCGATCTCGCGCCCGACACGTTCCTGCGCGCCGGTCAGCCCGAAGGGCAGCTTGAGCGCATCGGTGAGCCGGCCATCGCCGACGATCGGTCGGCCCTTGCGCGTGCGGAGTCCCTGCCGGATCAGCATCAGCGCGACCTGGCTTGCGAAAATCTCGTCATAGGCGAGCCGGTCGCGCGCCGCCTCGTCGCGCGGGCTCGCGTGCGCACGCGCCATCGCCTCGTTCCAGGCGGGCCAATTCCGGTTCGCGAGCAGCGGCGCGTCGATCCACTCGGCAAGCTCGGGACGCCGTTCGAGCGCAACCTGCCCCAATTGCGACAGCCGCGCGTTGGTAAGTCCTTCGGTGAGCGGATAGACGGGTTCATGTTCGGCGATCCCGCCCTCGTCGCCCGGCTCGGCAACATGGTCGGGATGCACGATCTGCCGCATGTCGCCATAAAGATCGAGCCGACCCGATACGCGGCGTTTCTCACCCAAGGGAAACAGCTTGCGCGCGAGCCCCGACGTGCGGCCGAAATAGACGAGCCGGACATGATCGCCCGCATCGTCGAACGCCTCGACCCCGAAGGGCGCGCGCGGACTGCGGCCCGGCCGATAATCCTGCGCGGTCAGCTCGACGATGATCGTCTGTCCGGCTTGTGCCTGATCGAGCCGGTCGACCGGAAAGCGCGAGATGAGGCCCGTCGGCAAATGGAACAGCACATCGACGACGCGCTCAAGGCCCAGCCGCGTCAGCGGCTTGGCAAGCTGCGGCCCGACACCCTTGAGGTCGGTCAGCGCGGCAAAGAGCGGATTGAGTATCTCGGGTCGCATGACTATCTGGGCTGACTATAGAGATTGTTCCCCGTGCGCCACACCCAGCCGCATGGGCTGTCAGGATTCTTCCCGTGCCGCACACCGACCGCCTCAAACGCCTGAAATTTCGCGCCTGGCACCGCGGCACGCGCGAAGCCGATTATATGATCGGTGGATTCTTCGATCGCTATTCGGCGAGCTGGAACGAAGAAGAGATCGCCTGGTACGAGATTGTCGTCGAAGAGGATGACGTCGATATCATGGCGTGGGCGCTCGGCACTGGAAATCCGCCCGCGCATCTCGACCGTCCCGACATGATCGCCGCGATGCGCCGGCTGGACTATATCCCGCTGCCATGACCCGAAGCGCCGCCGACATTTTTGCCGCCATCGGATCGGCGTCGGCGCCGCTGACGCTGGCGCGCGCCGCCGACGGCTTCCTGCCGCTGCTGCTCGCCGACCTTGCGCGAGCGAGCGACAAGCGCCTCGTCTATGTCGCCACCGACGATACCGCGATGCAGGCGATCGCCGACGCGGCTCCCTTCTTTGCGCCCGACCTGATCGTCCATCGCTTCCCGGCGTGGGACTGCCTGCCTTACGACCGCGCCGGGCCGTCGATGCGCGTCAGCGCCGATCGGCTTGCGACGCTGTCGGCATTGCAACTTCCCGCCAAGCGTGGCGAGCTGATCCTGACCACCGTCGCCGCGATCACGCAGCGCACGCTCACCCCCTTCCGCATCCGCCAGCTCGCGACGACGCTCGCTCCGGGCCAGCGAATCGACCGCGACGCGCTCGCCGAACTGCTCGTCGCGAACGGGTTCAGCCGCGTCGATACAGTCGCCGATCAGGGTGAGTTTGCGGTGCGCGGCGGCATCCTCGACCTCTTCCCCGCGGGCGAGGAAAATGGCCTGCGCGTCGATTTCTTCGGCGACGAGATCGAGAGCATCCGCCGCTTCGACCCCGCCGACCAGCGCAGCCTTGGCCCCGCCAAGGCGCTGCAACTGCTTCCGGCATCCGAAACCTTGCTCGACGAAGCGACGATCAAACGTTTCCGCTCGGCGTATCGCGATCTGTTCGGCGGCCAGTCGACCGGCGATCCGCTCTATCAGGCGGTCAGCGACGGACGGCGGCAGGCGGGCATGGACCATTGGTTGCCGCTGTTCGAGGAACGGCTCGCGACGCTGTTCGACCATATCGACCCCGCGACCCCGGTGCTGCGCGGCCACCGCACCGAAGCGACCGCCGAGACGCGCTTCGCCGCGATCGCCGATTACCATGCGAACCGCGTCGCCGCCGAACGCGAGTCGCCCGGCAGCTATCGTCCGCTCGCGCCCGAAACGCTCTATCTGACCGAAGAAGAATGGGCGGGAGCGACCAAAACGCGCCCGATCCATATCGTCACCCCGTTCGATGTCCCGCCCGCCGCGACGGTCGTCGATCTCGAAACCTTCGCCGCGCGCGACTTCACCCCAGAACGCACCGCCGACCTCAACGTATACGACAAGGTCGCCGACCACCTGAGCGATGAGCGGCGCAAGGGACGGCGCACGATCATCGCCAGCTATTCGGGCGGCGCGCGCGATCGCCTGTCGGGACTGCTGCGCGACCATGGGGTAACCTCGCTTGCCCCCGCCGACAGCTGGCAGGATGCGCTCGGCACCGCATCGGCCGAAAGCGGCGGCGCGACCGCGATGGTCGTCCTCCCGCTCGATCATGGCTTCGCGAGCGACGCGATCAGCCTGCTCACCGAACAGGACATCCTCGGCGAGCGCCTCGTCCGGCGCCAGAAGCGCCGCAAGAGCGCCGACGCCTTCCTCGCCGAACTCGCGACGCTCAGCGTCGGCGACCTCGTCGTCCATCTCGACCACGGCATCGGCCGTTACGAGGGGCTGACCCAGATCCCGGTCGGGAGCAGCCCGCACGATTGCGTCGCGCTCACCTATTCGGGCGGCGACAAGCTCTATGTCCCCGTCGAGAATCTCGACGTCCTCTCGCGCTACGGCGGCGAAAGCGAGGGCGTCGGCCTCGACAAGCTCGGCGGCGAAGCCTGGCAGCGCCGCAAGGCGCGGATGAAGGAGCGTATCCGCGAGATCGCGGGCGAACTGCTCGCGACCGCGGCGCAGCGCGCGCTGCGCTCGGGCGAGTTGCTGGCGCAGGACGCCGCCTACCCCGCCTTCGCCGACCGCTTCCCCTATCAGGAAACCGACGACCAGGATCGCGCGATCGGCGATGTGCTCGCCGACCTCGCCTCGGGCCGCCCGATGGACCGGCTGGTGTGCGGCGACGTGGGTTTCGGGAAGACCGAGGTCGCGCTGCGCGCCGCCTTTGTCGCGGCGATGGCGGGGGTGCAGGTCGCGGTGGTGGTGCCGACGACGCTGCTCGCGCGCCAGCATTACACCAACTTTGTCGAGCGCTTCAAAGGCTTCCCGATCAACATCGGCCGCCTGTCGCGGCTCGTCCCCGCGAGCGAGGCGCAAAAGACGCGCGACGGCCTGTCGAACGGGCAGATCGACATTGTCGTCGGCACCCATGCGGTGATCGCCAAATCGGTCGAGTTCAAGAATCTCGGCCTCGTCATCGTCGACGAGGAGCAGCGCTTCGGCGTCGTCCACAAGGAACGGTTGAAGCAGCTCAAGACCGACGTTCACGTCCTGACCCTGACCGCCACCCCGATCCCCCGCACACTGCAGATGGCGATGTCGGGCCTCCGCGAACTCAGCGTGATCCAGACGCCGCCGGTCGACCGCCTCGCGGTGCGGACTTACGTGGCGCCGTGGGATCCGGTTGTCATCCGCGAGGCGCTGCTGCGCGAGCATGACCGCGGCGGGCAGAGCTTCTTCGTCACGCCGCGGATCAAGGACCTTCCCGATATCGAGGAATTCCTGCGCACGCGCGTGCCCGAAATCAAATATGTCGTCGCGCACGGCCAGATGGCGCCGGGTGAGGTCGAGGAGCGGATGAGCGCCTTCTATGACCGCAAATATGACGTCCTCGTCTCGACCACCATCGTCGAAAGCGGGCTCGATATCCCGAACGCGAACACGCTGATCGTCCACCGCGCCGACCGCTTCGGCCTTGCGCAGCTCTACCAGCTACGCGGTCGCGTCGGCCGGTCGAAGACGCGCGCTTATGCCTATCTTACCACGCTCGAGGGCGGCGCGATTACCGACACGGCGGAGAAGCGGCTCAAGCTGCTCGGTGATCTCGATACGCTGGGTGCCGGCTTCCAGCTCGCGAGCCACGACCTCGACATTCGCGGCGCGGGCAATCTCGTCGGCGACGAGCAGTCGGGGCATATCCGCGAGGTCGGCTTCGAACTTTACCAGTCGATGCTCGAAGAGGCGATCCTCGTCGCCAAGGCCGAAGGCGCCGGAAAGCTGCCGCCGCGCGAAGCCTTGTCGCCGGTGATCACCGTCGACGCGCCGATCCTGATCCCCGAGGATTATGTCCCCGACCTGCCGCTGCGCATGGCGCTCTACCGCCGCCTCAACGATGCGCAGGATCGCCCGGCGCTCGACGCCTTCGCCGCCGAGATGATCGACCGTTTCGGCCCGCTGCCGCCCGAGACGGCCAACCTCGTCCAGCTGATGGAGATCAAGGCGAATGCCAAGCTCGCGGGCATTGCGAAGCTCGACGTCGGCACCAAGGGCGCGCTTGTCAGCTTCCACGGCGACCAGTTCGCGAACGTCCCCGGCCTGATCGCCTATGTCGAACGGCTGAAAGGCCGCGCGCGCATCCGTCCCGACAACAAGCTGTCGATCAGCGGCGACTGGATGAGCACCGGCGCGCGCCTCAACGGTGCGCTGCAATTGTCGAAGGGATTGGGCAAACTGGCGAAGCAGGCCGGCTAGCTGCCGCGCTCTCCACGTCCTGCGCGCGGCGGACCTCCGAGACTTGCCCCATCCCCTCCCCGTCCCTAAATCCCCTTGTATGACCACCCCGCCGATCACCGAACTCACCACGCGCGCGCGCGATGTGTTCCGGCTGGTCGTCGACGCCTATCTCGAGACCGGACAGCCGGTGGGTTCGCGCACGCTGTCGAAGCTCGCGGCGCTCAACCTCTCACCCGCGTCGATCCGCAACGTGATGCAGGACCTTGAGGAATATGGCCTGCTGGCGAGCCCGCACACCAGCGCAGGGCGGCTGCCGACCGAACAGGGGCTCCGCCTCTTCGTCGATGGCATGATGCAGGTTGCCGAACCTTCGGCCGAGGACCGTGCGCAGATCGAGGCGAGCCTATCCGACGCCGGGCCGATCGAAAGCGCGCTCGCGCAGGCGACCTCGGCGCTGTCGGGGCTGTCGGCATGCGCAGGCCTGGTCCTCGTCCCCAAGCATGAGCGCGTATTAAAGCAGCTCGCTTTCGTCCCGCTGTCGGCGAACCAGTCGCTCGTCGTGCTCGTCGCGGGCGACGGCGCGGTCGAGAATCGCGTCATCGACATTCCGCCGGGGCTCAACCCTTCGGCGCTCGTCGAGGCGGGCAATTACATCAGCGCGACGCTCAGCGGCCTGACGTTGACCGAAGCGATGGCGCGCGTGCGGCGCGAGATCGAGGCCGAGCGCATCGCGATCGACCGCGCCGCGCAGGATCTGGTGTCGCGCGGGCTCGCCATCTGGTCGTCGGACGGCGCCGACCGCCCGGTGCTGATCGTGCGCGGTCAGGCGAACCTGCTCGACGAGAGCGCGGTCGGCGATCTCGACCGCGTGCGGCAATTGCTCGACGAACTCGAAACCAAACAGGAAATTGCCGGGCTGCTCGACAGCGCGCGCGAGGGCGCCGCGACGCGGATTTTCATCGGGTCGGAGAATAAATTATTCTCGCTTTCGGGCTCGTCCGTGATAGCGGCTCCGTATCGCGGATCGGACGGGCGCGTGGTGGGCGTGGTCGGGGTCATCGGCCCCACACGCTTGAACTATGCCCGCATCGTTCCCATGGTGGATTTCACCGCACAATCGCTCTCCAGACTGATACGATAGGTTTATGACGAACATTGAAAACGACACGCCGGTCGACGACGGCGCGAACCCCGAAGTTGAAGCCGCCGAGGCCGCAGCACTCGGCGAGAATGAAGAGCTGGCACAGCTCGCCGAACAGGTCGCCGCGCTCCAGCAGGATCTTCTCTATGCGCGCGCCGAGACGCAGAATGTCACGCGCCGCAAGGACAAGGAAATCGCCGACGCGCACGCCTATGCCGCGACCAAGTTCGCGCGGGACATCTTGTCGGTCGCCGACAACCTTGGCCGGGCGCTCGCCGCACTCAGCGACGAACAGCGCGCCGACGAAGGCATCAAGCCGCTGATCACCGGCCTCGAGGCGACCGAACGCGAATTGCTCAGCGTTTTCGAACGCAACGGCATCACGCGCATCGCCGCAATCGGCCTGCCGCTTGACCCGAACCAGCATCAGGCGATGCTCGAAATCCCGAGCGACAAGACGCCGGGCACGATCGTGCAGGAAATGCAGGCGGGCTATATGCTCAAGGACCGGCTGCTGCGCCCCGCGATGGTGGGCGTCGCCAAGGCGGGGTAACCGCCGCAGCGATATCGCAGACAAAAAGAAACCCCGGTGAAAGCCGGGGTTTCTTTTGTCGCTTGTCCGTCGGTCAGGCCGCCTTGCGCAGCTTTGCGAGCTTCTTCAGCACCATCTCGCGCTTCAGCCGCGACAGATGGTCGATGAAGAGGATGCCCTCCAGATGGTCGTGCTCGTGCTGGATGCACGTCGCCATCAGCCCGGTCATGCGTTCCTGATGATGCTTGCCGTCCTCGTCCTGCCAGTCGACGGTGACCTCGGCGGGGCGCGTCACATCGGCATATTGTTCGGGGACCGACAGGCAGCCTTCCTGATAGACGCTATGCTCCTCGCTCTCGTCCGAGAAGACGGGGTTGATGAAGACGCGAGGCTCGCGGATCACCTTCTTGCCCTCTTCGTCGTCGGGATCGGGTTCCTGCAGGTCGATGACGAGGATGCGCTTCGGCACGCCGACCTGGATCGCCGCCAGCCCGATACCGGGAGCGTCATACATCGTCTCGAACATGTCGGCGACCAGCGTCTTGAGCTCGGCGTCGAACTTTTCGACGGGCTTCGAAATCACGCGCAGCCGGGGGTCCGGGGTCTCTATGATAGGGAGTAAGGCCATGGCGTGCAGGTATGAACTCGAATGCCCGACGTCAACCCACCGGTCGCCGTGCCCGCAGCGCCTGCGCCAGCGTCCCTTCGTCGAGATAATCGAGCTCGCCGCCGACGGGCAGGCCATGCGCCAGCTGAGTCAGCCGCACCGGATAGCTCTCCAGCCGCTCGGCCAGATAATGCGCGGTCGTCTGCCCTTCGAGGGTCGCGTTCATCGCGAGCACGACCTCGTCGATCCCGCCCGCAGCGACACGCGCCACGAGGGCCTCGATGCTGAGATCCTGCGGGCGAATTCCTTCAAGCGCCGACAGCCGCCCGCCGAGCACATGATATTTTCCCGGAAACAGTCGCGACTTGTCGAGCGCCCAGAGGTCGGACACCTCCTCGACGACGCACAGGCTCCGCGCGTCGCGGCGCGGGTCGGCGCAGATCGCGCACGGATCCTGCGTGTCGACATTGCCGCAGATGCTGCAGGTGACCAGCCGTTCGGACACGGTCTGAAGCGCCGCAAGCAAGGGCGCAAAGCTGCTCTCGCGCTTCTTCATCAGGTGCAGCACAGCGCGCCGTGCCGAGCGCGGGCCGAGGCCCGGCAGGCGGGCGAGTTGCTGGACGAGCGCTTCAATCTCTTGCGATGCCATGACGGATCGTCTTAAGCGGCGCGCGAGAAATGACAATGCGCATCGCCTTTATGGGAACGCCGCCCTTTGCGGTACCGACGCTCGCCGCGCTCCACGCGGCGGGGCACGAAATCGTGGCCGTCTATACGCAGCCGCCGCGCCCGGCGCAGCGCGGCAAGAAATTGCAGAAGAGCCCGGTACAGGTATGGGCCGAGGAACATGGCCTTCCCGTGCGCACGCCGAAGAGCCTGCGGAACGAAGAGGCGCAGGCCGAGTTCGCGGCGCTCGACGTCGATATCGCGGTGGTCGCGGCCTATGGCCTGATCCTGCCGCAAGCGATCCTCGATGCCCCCCGCGAAGGATGCCTCAACGTCCATGGCTCGATTCTGCCGCGCTGGCGCGGCGCCGCGCCGGTGCAGCGCGCGATCCTCGCGGGCGATGGCGAAACGGGCGTGACGATCATGCAGATGGACGCGGGGCTCGATACCGGCGCGATGCGGCTAATCGAAACGACGCCCGCCGCGCGCAAGAGTGCGGGCGTGCTGACCCACGAACTCGCCGAAATGGGCGCATTAATGATGCGGCGCGTGCTGAGCGACCTCCACGCCTTTCCGCCCATGCCGCAGCCCGATGAAGGCGTCACCTATGCCGCCAAGATCGACAAGAGCGAAGCGCGGCTCGACTTCCTGACCAGCGCGGTGCAGGTCGAGCGGCAAATACGCGCGTTCAACCCGGTGCCGGGCGCCTTCTTCGAACTCGAAGGCGAGCGTTACAAGATCCTCGCCGCCGACGTCGTCCATCCGTCGGATACGGTCGCGGGCGCCGCGCCGGGTGTCACGCTCGACGATAGCTTGGCGATCGCCTGCAACCCCGCTGCGATCCGCGCAACGCGCGTCCAGCGAGCCGGGAAGCCGCCGATGGACGCCGCCGAACTCCTCCGCGGGCGGGCGATTCCGGCGGGCACGCGGCTCGCATGACCCGTTTCGCGCTCACGATCGAATATGACGGCCGCCCGTTCATGGGCTGGCAGCGGCAGGCGCACGGCCCCAGCGTCCAGCAGGCGATCGAGGAAGCGATCCATCGTTTCACCGCCGAGGAAGTGCAGGTATTCAGCGCCGGACGCACCGACGCGGGCGTTCATGCGATCGCGATGCGCGCGCATGTCGATATCGAAAAGCCGCTGACCCCGTTCAAGCTGACCGAGGCGCTCAACGCCCAGCTTCGTCCCGCGCCGGTCGCGGTGGTCGCGTGCGAGATCGTCCCCGACGACTGGCATGCGCGTTTTGCCTGTATCGGCCGGTCGTACGAATATCGCATCGTCAACCGCCGCGCGCCGCTGACGTGGGATAAGGGCCTGTCCTGGCAGGTCGCCCGCCCGCTCGATGCCGATGCGATGCATGCAGCGGCGCAGCAGTTGATCGGGCTGCACGATTTCACAACCTTCCGCTCGGCGCATTGCCAGTCGCAAAGCCCGGTGAAGACACTCGATAAATTGTCAGTCAGCCGCCACGGCGAGGAGTTAATCGTCGAAGCCGCGGCGCGCAGTTTCCTCCACCATCAGGTGCGCTCGATGGTCGGCTGTCTCGCGCTGGTGGGTTATGGCAAATGGTCGGCGCGCGACCTAAAGGCTGCGCTCGATGCCGCCGACCGCAATGCGCTGGGGCTGAACGCACCGCCCGACGGGCTCTATTTCGTGAGCGCGACCTATCCCTGAATCGAAAAGGGCGGCCCTACCAGACCGCCCTTTCCTTCATCGCAGTGGACGCGATTACACCTTTTCGGCGTAGTAAAGCGGCGCATGCTCGTTGAGGATCTGGAGGATCTTCGCTTGCGCCGTCTTTTCGTCGCTTTCTTCCATCGCGCCGAGTTCGCGCGCGAGGCGGCTCGACGCCGCTTCGAAGATCTGGCGCTCCGAATAGCTCTGCTCGGGCTGGTCGTCGGCGCGGAACAGGTCGCGGGTCACTTCGGCGATCGACACGAGGTCACCCGAGTTGATCTTCGCTTCATATTCCTGCGCGCGGCGCGACCACATGGTGCGCTTCACTTTGGGCTTGGTGGTCAGGACCTGCAGCGCTTCCTTCAGCGTCTTGTCCGACGACAGCTTGCGCATGCCCACGCCTTCGGCCTTGTTCGTCGGCACGCGAAGCGTCATTTTTTCCTTTTCGAAGCGCAGGACATACAGTTCGAGCTGCATTCCGGCGATCTCCGACCGCTGCAACTCGATGACGCGCCCCACGCCATGTTTGGGATAAACGACATAATCACCGACTTCGAACAAGAGCGTGTTCACGGACATGCAAATTCCTTTTCTTGTGCCTTGACCCCGATCTGAAAGTGCGACAACACCGGCGCATCCCGCCCTCTCGCGGAGGGGGATTTGCATTCGGGCGGCGCTAGCCAGTCAGAGTGACAAGGGATATGGCTCCATCGGAACGCCGGAAAGCGCCCCAGCCCAGTGACGGGAAGAGGCAGAGTGTCGGCGCGTTGATATTTATTATAACAGATTCGCAACAAAATTGCCACCCCTGCGCGGAAATCCGCGGCTGGGCGCCTTGACGCGTTCCAAACGACGTTTCACGCTGGGACAAAAGCAAGATGGGGATGACGATATGAAGGATCAAGTCTGGTGGATTACCGGAGCTTCGTCGGGAATCGGCGCGGCATTGGCGCGGGCGCTGGCCGCACGCGGGGCGAAGCTGGTCCTCTCGGGCCGCAACGTCGCGGCGCTCGAAGCCGTCGCAGCCGACTGCGCCACCGAGACGCTTATCCTGCCGTTCGAGGCGACCGATTATGATGCCCTCCCCGCGATTGCCGATCGGGCATGGGGCTGGCAGGGGCGTATCGACGGGCTCGTCAACAACGCCGGCATCTCGCAGCGCAGCCTTGCGATCGAAACCGATTTCGCAGTTTATCAACAAATCATCGCGGTAGACCTGCTCGCCCCGATCGCGCTTACACAGGCGTTGCTGCCGCGCATGGTAGGTGCGGGCGGCGGCCAGATTATCGCCATATCGAGCGTTGCGGGCATCGCCGGCGTGCCGCTGCGCAGCGCCTATTCGGCGGCGAAGCACGGCATCATCGGCTATCACGACGCGGTGCGCGCCGAAAATGAGCATCTCGGACTGAAAGTGCTCGTCGTCGCGCCCGGATCGGTGCGCACCAATGTCAGCCGCAACGCGCTGAACGCCGACGGCAGCGTGCGCGGGGAAAGCGACGCTGCGATCGACAATGGCCTGTCGCCCGACGACGCGGCGGCGCAGATGCTCGCCGCGGTCGATGCCGGGACACGCGAACTCGTGGTCGCAGAGGGTGCCGAAGCGGCGATCGCCACGCTACGCCGCAACGACCCCGACGCCCTGTTCGACCGGATGAGCGCGATGGTGCAGGCAGGCTATGCACAGCAGATGAAGGTGTCGGCGGCATGACCTGACCCCGTCGGTCTGCGCTATTTCACCTCCGCAGTCACCACGACCGGCAGCGCCTTGTCGGGATCGCTCGCGATGTAGGCAGGGTTGAAGCGCTCGAGCCATTTCTCGGACTCGACCAGCCACTCGATGTGCAATTCCTCGTACGGCAGGTTGTGCGTCCCCTTGGGCTGTTCGACGTAACGGAAGTCGGTCCCTTCCTTCTTGCCAGCGCCCTTCAGCCGCGACACCAGCGCCCGTGACTGTTCGATCGGAATACGCTCGTCTCGCACCCCCGCAACGATCAGGATCGGCGACCATGGGGTATCGGTATGGCGCGCCGAGGATATTGCCGATAGGTCGTCGGCAGTCGCCTGGTAACTGGCGCCGAAACTGCCGAAGGTGCTGATGTCGAACTGCTTCATCATCGGAAAATCATAGACCCCGGCCCCGGCGATGGCGCATTTCCACACCCCGGGATCGCGCTGCGCCCCGCGCGCGCTGGCATAGCCGCCATAGGACCACCCCATGACGCAGGCGCGATTCTTGTCGACCAGCCCCTGCCCCGCAAACCAGCTCACCGCGTCGTTCAGATCGGCCTGCATCCGATTGCCATAGCCGTTGGGTTTGCGCCCTTCGAGGACAAAATCCTTTCCATATCCGCCCGAGCCGCGATAATTGGGCTGGATCACGACATAGCCCAGCTCGGCGATCGCCTGATGCCAGGGAAAAACGCCGAACTCCTCCTGATCGCGGACACCGAAGGGGCCGCCATGCGGCATGACAACGACGGGAAGTCCGGCGCGATGCTTGCGGTGGCGTGGATAGGTGACCACGGCAGGGATTTCCATGCCGTCGGACGCCTTGTAGCGGATCGTTTCGGTCGGATTCAGTTCAGCGTCGTGCAGGACGGGGTGAAACCAGCCGAGCAACCGCAAGCTCCCCGTCTCGGTATCGTACAGATAATAGCCACCGGGTGCGTTGGGCTTCGCGATGAACAGGATCAGCCGGGTGTAATCCTTGTTCGCGGAGCGAATCCGGCTGTTGCCCTCGCCGAAGTCTTCATCGAAGAATTTCTGTATCTCTGCCAGCCGGGGATCGAGCCATTTCACCCGCTCGCGCGTGTCGGTGTAATTGACGCCCAGCAGGGCATCGCCGCTCCAATTCTCGATCGGCCCATCGACATCGTGGCCCGGCACTTCGAAGATCGGTTTCCCCGCGATCTCCATCGTCTGCATATTGACCTTGTAGATTTTGCGGAACCCGTCCTTGTTGCTGCTGACGACCGCCATGTCGGGTTCTTTGAGGAAGATGTCGGGGACTATCTGGCTGCCGGTGAAGGTCGGGTCCTTTTCGTTCACGACGGTCTTCAGCGTCGCGCGGTCGTCCGGCCGGTACATGACGCGCAGCTTGCCATTGTCATCATCGCCGGTGGTGGCACGGATCGTCCCCGCCCCATCGGCAATCCATTGGCTGACAAAGACATTGGGACGCATCACCGATTTGAACTCGCCGGTACGAACCATGACATTGATGACCTCGGGCCGGAATTCGCGCTGCTGGTTCCGAAAGGCGCCGCGCTGGATCATCACCGTCTCCGCCGCATGATCGACATGCACGATGTTGCCGCCATCGACGGTCGTGCCCTCCCACGCCAGGGGCGTCAACTTGCCGCTTTCCAGATCATAGGCCACCAGGCGTCGCAACTCGGCGCGCTGTCCGAAGATATTCTCGCGCGACAGCACGGTGAACACGACGGTCCGGTTCCCCACCCAGCGCCAGCTGCCGACGGTGCGATCGCCCGTTTCCCGATACTCCTCGGCCCGGACAAAGAATGTCGGTTTGGTCCCCGGCGTACCGAGGTCGATGACGCCCAGATTGTCGACACCGTTAACGCTCATCATCACGGCAATTTTGCTGCCGTCGGGCGAGAGCTGCGGATCGCGCATGAAGGGGCGTTTACCAAAGGCTGCAGTCGCAACGCGGCCCTTCTGTACCGCCGCGACGACCTCCCCCGGTGCCGCCTGAGCCGGCGCCGAAACCAGCAGAACGCCGGACAAAATTCCACAAACCATCCAATTTCGGATCATCATCGCCTCCCCCAATCCGACGCGCCGACAAGGCGCCGAAAATGTCCCCGGTCAGGCCGATGCCTACCCGATGGACAGCCTATGGCTGCGGCAGGGCGATAGCAATATCGCGTATCCGAGGTTCGCGACGGACGGCGTCGGGACACGAAAAAGCCCCGCCGGATCGTTCCGGCGGGGCTTTCTTTCGCCCGCAGGCGGTGCGGCCTAAGCCGCGCCGTGCGCCAGAGCCGCGAGGAGCAGGATCGCCACGATGTTGGTGATCTTGATCATCGGGTTGACCGCCGGACCCGCGGTGTCCTTGTACGGGTCGCCGACGGTGTCGCCGGTCACCGCGGCCTTGTGAGCCTCGCTGCCCTTGCCGCCGTGGTTGCCGTCTTCGATATACTTCTTCGCATTGTCCCATGCGCCGCCGCCCGAGGTCATCGAGATGGCGACGAACAGCCCGCCGACGATCACGCCGAGCAGGAGCGCACCGAGCGCCTCCAACGCCGCAGCCGGACCCGCGACACCGCGGATCACGAAATAGACGACGATCGGCGCGAGCACCGGCAGCAGCGAGGGAATGATCATTTCCTTGATCGCCGCCTTGGTCACCAGATCGACCGTGCGCGCGTAATCGGGCTTCGATTCATGCGTCATGATGCCCGGGTTGTTCTTGAACTGGTCGCGAACATCCTTGACCACCTCGCCCGCCGCGCGGCCAACGGCGGTCATGCCCATCGCACCGAAAAGGTACGGCAAGAGCGCGCCGAGCAGGAGCCCGACGATGACGTAGGGCGACGACAGCGAGAAGGTCAGCGGCGCGTCGATACCGAGCTTCGCCGAATATTCGGCAATGTCGGCGGTGTAGGTGCCGAACAGCACCAGCGCTGCGAGACCCGCCGAACCGATGGCATAGCCCTTGGTCACCGCCTTGGTCGTGTTGCCCACCGCGTCGAGCAGGTCGGTCTTTTCACGAACCGAATCGTCGAGACCCGCCATTTCGGCAATGCCGCCGGCATTGTCGGTGACCGGGCCATAAGCGTCGAGCGCGACGACCATGCCCGCGAGCGCGAGCATCGCGGTGGCGCCGAATGCGATGCCGATGATGCCGGCAGTCTGGTAGGCAACGATGATGCCGACGCAGATGACGAGCGTTGGCAGTGCGGTCGATTCAAGACTGATGGCGAGGCCCTGGATCACGTTGGTGCCATGGCCCGTTTCCGATGCCTTGGCGATGCTGCGCACCGGGCGATAGTTGGTACCGGTGTAATATTCGGTGATCCAGATGATCAGCCCGGTGATGACGAGGCCGAGCAGCGAGCAGAAGAACAGGTCTTCGCCGTTGAACTCGGTACCGGTGATATTCGTGCTCATGTCGCCGAGCGCATATTGGGTCGAGAACCAGATCGCCGGGATCGAGAGGACCGCGGTGACGAGGAAGCCCTTGTACATCGCGCCCATGACATTCTTCGACGAGCCGAGGCGCACGAAATAGGTGCCGATGATCGAGGTGACGATGCACACGCCGCCCATCAGCAGCGGCAGCGTCATCAGCGGCACGAGCTGGTCGCCCGCGCCCTTGAGCAGCAGCGCGATCAGCACCATCGTGGCACCGACGGTGACGACATAGGTTTCGAACAGGTCGGCGGCCATGCCGGCGCAATCGCCGACATTATCACCGACGTTATCGGCGATAACCGCGGGGTTGCGCGGATCGTCCTCGGGGATTCCGGCCTCAACCTTACCGACAAGGTCGGCGCCCACGTCGGCGGCCTTGGTGAAGATACCGCCGCCAAGGCGCGCGAAGATCGAGATCAGCGAGGCGCCGAAGGCGAGCGCGACAAGCGCATCGACGACCGTGCGGTCCTCACCGCCGACGGTGTAGCCGCCGGGTCCGACAAGGTACCAGAAGAAGACCGAGATCGCGAGCAAAGCGAGGCCCGCCACCAGCATGCCGGTGATCGCGCCGGCGCGAAACGCCATGGTCAGGCCCGACTGCAGCCCGGTCTGCGCCGCCGCCGCGGTGCGGACGTTGGCTTTCACAGAGATGTTCATGCCGACGAATCCGGCGACGCCCGACAGGACAGCGCCGATGACGAAGCCCGTCGCCGAGATCGGGCCGAGGAACAGGCCGACAAGAATGGCGACGACGACGCCGACGATGGCAATGGTGCGATATTGGCGGCCGAGATAGGCCTTGGCGCCTTCCTGGATGGCGGCGGCAATTTCCTGCATCTTTTCGTTACCCGCCGATGCGCTGAGCACCTGCCGCGAGGTAATAAATCCATAGAGTACGGCCACCAGGCCGCACGCTATCGCGATCAAAACCGGATTCATGCGTGTTGCTTCCTTCCCCATGAGAAGGGCGACGCAGAAGATAGCAGTCGAGCACGTCCGACTTATTGATGCCGGTTCGCTCTCTCCCCTGATGCGACCGCCCCAAATTTGGACGCCGAGTTATGGGAAGAAAGAAAGCCAAGGGCAACCCCGGTTATTCGGCACTTTTCCGTGATTTCAGCGCAGCGCCGGCCGCGCCGGTTCCGGTGTCCGTGCCGCGCGCCGCCTCCAGCGCCTTTCGCGCCTCGTCGGCGGATTCGGTGTCGGGATCAAGTTCGAGGGTGCGCTCGAGCAGTTCGACGGCGCGCGCGATATCGCGGTCGATGCCCTTGCCGGTCTGATAGGCGCGTGCCAGCGAAAAGCAGCTTTCGGGCTCCCCCATCGTGCAGGCCCGGTCGAACAATTCCAGCGCCCGGCCGCGATCGCGGCGGGCGCCACGCCCGTCGTTCACCATCAGCGCAAGATTGCCGCACGCCGACTTGTCATCGGCCCGGCAACTTTGCTCGAACAGCGCAATCGCCCTTTTATAGTCGCGCGGCATGCCAAGTCCGTCGCGGTGCAGGACACCCAGATTGTAACAGGCATGTTCGTCTCCGGCTTTGCAGGACCGCTCGAACAGTTTGGCAGCGCGGCGCTGGCTCGGCGCGCGCCCCTTTCCGAGCGAATAGGATGCGCCGAGGTTCGAGCATCCCGAGACATCGCCCATATCGCAAGCCTGCCGGAACAACATGGCGGCGCGTTTGGAATCCTTGGGAACGCCCTCGCCGCCGATATGGGCAAGACCGAGGTTCGAGCAGGACGTTGCCTCGCCGCCGTGGCAGGCAAAGGCATAATAGGCAGCCGCGCGTTCGTGCGAGAGGATAACGCCGCTCCCCCGGCTATAGGCATAGCCGGTCATGGCGCACCCGGTCATATCGCCCAGCTGGCAAGCGCGCGCGAAATACGGCGTGGCAAGCGCATCGTCGCGGGGAACGCCATCGCCTTCGTGATGGAAATAGGCGAGCCGGGTACAGGCTTCCGCATTGCCCGCCTCGCAATCGGCAGCGGCAACCGCGCGATCGTCGGACGCATCATCTTCGTCGGACGCTGCGGGCGGCGCTTCGTCCGGATCGACCGTCTGCGTGCGTGCGGGCTCTACCGGCGGCCCCGGCTCCGCCCGCGCGGGACTAGCCAGACCGGCAAGTACGGCAAGGCAGATCACCACCATCGTTCGGGGAACATAGCGCCGGATCATTCGGTCGATCATCGCCGCATCTGTGCCTGCCATCCAGCAGAATATAAAGAGAATTTTCTGCCGCGCCGCCTCCGTCGGATCGGCGGAGAAAACGCCACCGCCGCAAATCTGCGATCAGTGCATGAAGCCGAGACTGGCTGGCAGCGCGATCCGCTGCGCGCGATGCGTCAACATGATCCCCTCGCCCACACCGGCATGTCCGAGCGGGGTGACGGCGATATTCAGCCCAGTCGCAATCTCGCGGATCGCCCCGGCTTTGCCCGGATCGGCGGCGAACAGCAGTTGGTAATCGTCGCCCGCAGTCGCCGCCGCGAGCCGCGTGTCGAGCACGTCGGGGCGCACCGCGAGCAACGCCGCCGACAGCGGGATCGCCTCCAGCATGATGCCCAGCTCGCACCCGCTGGCCTCCGCCATGCGCTGCGCGTCGATCAGCAGGCCGTCGGATACATCCATCATCGCATGGACATGCGGCGCGACCGCCTGGCCAAAGGTCAGCTGCGGCTGCGGCCGCTTGTAGGCGGAAAGGCAGGTCTCGTTCGGATCGACCTGTCCCAATCGCATCGCAAGACCCAGCCCCGCATTGCCGATCGTGCCCGTGACCCATAGCTGGTCGCCCGGCCGTGCGCCGCTACGCGTCGGCGCCCCGCCCGGTGGCGCGCGGCCGATCGCGGTCAGCCCGAAGCTGCGCGGCGCCCCCGCGGGCGCACGCACCGTATCGCCGCCGAGCAGGATGACGCCGAACCGCCGCAGCACAAGGTCGAGTCCCTCGGCAAAGGCGGCGTCCCATTGTTCGTCGCCGAGGCTGTAGCCGACGAGTACGCCGACCGGCGCCGCTCCCTTCGCCGCGAGGTCGGACAGGTTCACCGCGACGAGTTTCCACGCGACATCCTGCGGCGTGTCATCGGGAAGGAAATGAATGCCCTCGACGATCATGTCGTGGGTAAGGACCAGCCCCTCCCACTCCGCCGCATCGTCGGCAAGCCCGCGCGCGGCGGGGTCGGTCGCAATGCTGCGCAGACGGGCGATGAAATCGGCTTCGCTCATACGCAAATCGTAGCGAATACCGTTACGGTATAAAAGATACCGAACCGGGCGCCCCTATAATGGTGGGGGGCCAGAGCGCATTTGCGCAACGGTTGGACCTACTTCCGCACGTCCTTGCCGATCGCGTCGAGCAGGCCATTCGCGAACCCGGCCTCGCGCGCATCGAAAAACGCCTTGGCGACATCGACATATTCGCTGACCACCGCGCCAATGGGCACGTCACTGCGCGCCATCAGTTCGTAAGAACCGGCGCGCAGGATCGCCTTCATCGTGCGGTCGAGCCGGTCCATCGACCAGCCGCTCGCGAGCCGCGCGACGATCGCCGCGTCGATCTCTTCCGCGCGCGCGAGCGTGCCCTTTACAATGTCGTCGAAGAAGGCGGTGTCGGCGTCGGCATATTCCGCATCCTCGATCGTCGCGCCGATACGGTGCTGATGGAATTCGTGGATCAGCTTGGCGACGGGCGTCGCCTCCATCTCGTGCTGATAAAGCGCCTGGACGGCGGCGAGGCGGGCGGCGGAGCGGGACTGGGTGCGTTTGTTCATGACGTTTCTACTTTAGACGGTTCTGGACGCTGAGCGCGTGCGCGGGAAGCCCCTCGGCGCCGGCGAGCGCTACCGCCGCCGGACCGATGGCGGCAAGGCTCGCTTCATCGAGTGCAAGGAAGCTGGTGCGCTTCATGAAGTCGGTGACCGACAGCCCGCTCGAAAAGCGCGCGCGGCGCCCGGTGGGGAGGACGTGGTTCGGACCCGCGACATAATCGCCTATGGCTTCAGGCGTCTGGCGGCCGAGGAAAACCGAACCCGCGTGGCGCACCTTGGCGAACAGCGCGTCGGCTTCGGCCGGATCGACGGCGAGTTCGAGATGTTCGGGCGCGAGCCGGTCGCACAAGGGGATCGCGGTGGCCAGCGTCGGCACGACGATCACTGCGCCATTGTCGGCCCAGCTCGCCTGCATCGTCGGCGCGGTGCTCAGCGTCGGGATGACATGCGCCACCGCGGCGGCAACCGCATCGGCGAAATCGCCGTCGTCGGTGAACAGGATCGACTGGCTGGTCGGGTCATGTTCGGCCTGGCTCAGGAGGTCTGCGGCGATGACGTGCGGTTCGTTCTGCGCATCGGCGACGACGACGATCTCGCTCGGCCCCGCCACCATGTCGATGCCGACGACACCGTAAAGCTGGCGCTTCGCTTCGGCGACCCACGCATTGCCCGGACCGGTGACGACATCGACCGGTGCGATCCTGTCCGTACCATAGGCCAGCGCCGCGACCGCCTGCGCGCCGCCGACGCGCCAGATTTCGTCGACCCCACCGATATGCGCCGCGGCCATCACGACCGGGTTGGTCTCACCCCCCGGCGTCGGGGTCATCATCACGATGCGCTCGACCCCCGCGACCTTCGCGGGAAGGATGTTCATCAGCACGGACGAAGGATAGGCTGCGCGCCCGCCCGGCACATACACGCCCGCCGCATCGACCGCGCTCCAACGCGCCCCAAGCCGCGCGCCGGTGGCGTCGCGATAATCGCGGTTCTCGGGAAGCTGCGCCGCATGATAGGCTCGGATACGATCGGCGGCGAGGTTCAGCGCATCGCGCAGATCGGGCGCCAGCGCTTCATAGGCCGCCGCGCATTCTTCCTTCGAAATGCTCCAGCCGCTCGCGTCCAAATCGAAGCGGTCGAACTTCGCGGTATAGTCGGCGAGCGCGGCGTCGCCCTCGGCCTTCACCCGCGCGATGATCGCCGCGACGTCGGCCGATACGTCGGACGCGCTCTCGCGCCGATCATTGACCAGCGCGTCGAACTCGGCCGCAAAGCCGGGTTCGGAAGCATCAAGCCGCCGCATCGCCCACCGCCTGCCGGAATTTTTCCACGAGCGCCGGCACCTCGGCCGAGCGCAGCTTGAACGCGGCGCGGTTGACGATCAGCCGCGCCGACACCTCGCTGATGATGGTCTGCTCGGCGAGCGCATTTTCGACGAGCGTGCGCCCCGTCGAGACAAGGTCGACGATGTGCGAGGCGAGCCCGAGCTTCGGCGCAATCTCCATCGCGCCGTTGAGCTTGATGCACTCGGCCTGGATACCCTGCGCCTCGAACCAGCGGCGCGTGGTTCCGGGATATTTGGTTGCGACGCGAATGTGGCTTTCGCCGAGTCCCGGTGGCGCGCTGCCCTCCGGCCCCGCGAGCGACAGGCGGCAATGGCCGATACCGAGGTCGACGGGCGCATAAAGCTCCGAATAATCGAACTCGTCGACGACGTCCGAACCGACGATGCCGAGCTGCGCCGCGCCATGCGCGACAAAGGTCGCGACGTCGAAGGCGCGGACGCGGATCAGCGAGATATGCGGCTGATTTGTCCCAAAAACTAACGCCCTGCTTTTCTTGTCGAAAAACTCGTCGGACGGCTCTATCCCGACGCGCGCAAGCAAGGGCAGCGCCTCGTCGAGGATGCGCCCTTTCGGGATGGCAAAGATGATCGGTTCGGGCATAAGCTTGCGCGCCCATAAGCGGCGAGAGGAAAAAGGGCAATGAGCGAGCGCTACGAGTTCGTCGACATGGCCGAAACGGGTCCAAAGGCCGTTCGCACCGCCTTTGCCAATCAGGTCGCCTATTGCCGCCATAATGATGCGCGGGTCACCGCGCGCGTCGTCGCCGCACTCGCCACGCTGCTCGACAAGCCCGCAAGCGAATTTGCGCGCCGCATCGCCGCATGGGCAGGGCCCCCGCTCGCCGATGCGCTGCCGCTGCGCGCCGCCGGCGGCATCCATGCGCTGCACCTGTCGGGCGCCGCCGACGAACTTGCGCCGATCTATGCCGACGCCGAGGATATCAACGACACCGCGATCGTTGCGGGTGCTGTCCATCGCCACGAGGCGGCGCTCCTCCCTTGGCTCGACGGGCCGCCGCAGACCAACGAGGCGGGGCGCTCATCGAACTTCATCGCGGCGATGCTCTGGCTCGCCGACCAGGGTCTGCCGCCGCATTTCGATTGCCTCGAGATCGGTTCGAGCGCGGGGATCAACCTGATGATCGACCGCTATCATTATGACCTTGGCGGCGTGCATGTCGGCCCGCAGCCGGGCGCGATGGCCTTCGCGCCCGAATGGCGCGGTGACCATCCACCCATACACGATATTGGCTTTACCGGGTTGAAGGGGTGCGACGTCGCGCCCGTCGACCTGACCGACCCGGCGCAGGCGCTGCGGCTGAAAGCCTATATCTGGCCCGAACATCATATCCGCTTTGCGCGCATGGAAGCGGCGATCGCCGCGGCGACCGAGGAACCGCCGCAACTTATCCGCGCCAACGCCGCCGATTTCGTCGAGGCCGAACTTGCGCGGCCGCAGGCGGATGGGACGACGCGGGTGCTGATGCACTCGATCGTCTGGCAATATGTCCCCGCCGACCAGCAGGCGCGGGTCACCGCAGCGATGGAAGCCGCGGGCGCGCGCGCGACTGCCGAAAAACCGCTCGCATGGATCGCGCTCGAAGCCAATCGCACCGTGCACCATCACGAGCTGGTCGTGCGTTACTGGCCGGACGGCGATGCGCCGCGGATGCTGGGCCGCGCCCATGCCCATGGCGCGTGGGTCGAATGGCTGGGTTCTCAACCACAATGACGCCCGTTCGCCCAACCGGAGATCGATCGATGCGCCCCCCCATCGCCCTTTACGCAATCGCCGCATTTCTTTGCTCATCGCAGCAGGCTTCGGCGGCGCCGACCGCGCCCGACGTGCCGTGGAGCGCTCCAGCAACAACCGTCGTCATGGCCGAGGAGCGCCGGTTCACCAGTGGCGGCGCCGAGCTTTCGGGAACGCTTTACCTGCCGCGCAGCAGCAAGCCGGTGGCCGCGATCGTGGTCACGCACAGCGCATCCTCGCCGCTCGGCAGCGCGTCGCTCTACGATCATCTGAAAACGGTGCTGCCCGCGTTGGGGATTGCCGTTTTCACCTATGACCGGCGCGGCTCGGGACGGTCGGGGACAAAAGACGCGGGGGGAAATTTCACGATCCTCGCCGACGACGCGATCGCCGCGGTCCAAAGCCTGAAGGCGGATCGCCGCATCGACCCCAAGCGCATCGGCACATGGGGATTGAGCCAGGGTGGATGGATTTCGCCGCTCGCCGCGTCGCGCAGCGCCGATATCGCGTTCGTGATTTCGGTATCCGCGCCCGTCGTCACCGCCGACGTCCAGATGATCTTCTCATCGACCAATCATCTGCGGGCCAATGGCTATTCGCAGGCCGATATCGACCAGATGGTCGCAACGCGGAAGGCGGTCGACGACTATATGCGAGGCACGGCGGGCAAGGACGCGGCCCAGCGGATGATCGACGGCGCCAAGACCAAGCCCTGGTTCAAATATCTCTATATGGGCGAGACGGTGCGCGACCGGGAGGTTTCGGGATGGCGTAAGGAGATCGAGAATGATCCGCTGACCAACCTCACGGCGGTCACCGTACCGATGCTCGTCCTCTACGGTACGAACGACGCGGTCGTTCCCGTCACCAGTTCGGTCGAGCGCCTGAAAACCGTGGCCGCGCGGATGCCCAGGCTGAAGGTCCATGTCGTTACGGGCGCCGATCACGCGATGCAGATATCGGCCGACGAAAAGGTTGCGCTCGACCCGAAATATGACGGGACCGAGCAGGCCGACTCACCTGAATATCTGGCCGTACTTGCAAGCTGGCTCGGCGCCCGGGGACTGGTGACGGACTGACCGGTCCGCAGGCCGGCCGAGCGATTACAGCCGTGCCTCCAGCCGCGCGAGAAGCTGCTGCACGGGGGTGACGGCGGGCGCTTCCCACCCCGCTTCGATCTTCGCGATGCGTTCGAACAAGCGTTCGCTGGCGGCGACGATACGGCGAACCGACTCTTCGAAACCCGCGCATACATCCCAGTCAGCGGCAACCGGTGCACCGATCCGCGCCGCGCTGTCGTTCGGCCCCGCGCCGGGGTCGCCCGCGAACATCGCGCGGCGGTGGAGCAGCCAGGCGATGATGTGCATCAGCCGCGTCGTCGTCTTCAGCGATTCGCACGCGAGGCCGATCTGCGACAGCGCATCGCCGGCAAGCGCGCCGAGATCGCGCTGCGCGGCAAAGGCTGCGTGCGCCTCGTCGGCGAGCAGCATTGCCTCGACATAGAGATTTTCGACCTGTGCCCGCTGCACGGGGATGTCGATTGCCGCCATGTTTGTTCGCCCACCGACCATGAAGACGGGGATGCCATGTCCCGGGCCAGCTCGGCAATGGCAGTAACCATGAAATCTGCGGGTCTGGTCGTCCCGTTTTGATTCAGGCGCATAGCGAGGGGAAGCGGGCCGGTGCGGCCGACTTGGTCGCGTCAGGCGATGATGTCAGGGAGCAGCTGGTCCTCGCACCAGGCAATCTCGTCGCGCAGGCGCAGCTTGCGCTTTTTGAGCCGCGCGAGCTGCAGCTGGTCGGGAACCGCCGCCGTGCCAAGCGCGATGATCGCCGCGTCGAGATCGCGGTGCTCGACGCGAAGCAGTTCCAGGCGCTGGGTAATTTCCTCCGGGTTCACACGGCCTCCCTGCCACGTTCACCACTGGTCCGCAACGGGGACCGCTTGGCCGAATCGCCACGACATTGCGGCCGTTTCATGATTTACTTCGTCCTGCCCATCGAGTCGAAAAGGAGAATGCCAATGAGCACGTCGCACCTTTCCACCCTGAAGTCCCGCCACGCGGACCTCGATGTGAAAATTGCGAATGAAGAGCGTCGCCCCGCCCCCGATACCGGTGTGCTTGCCCAGCTCAAAAAGCAGAAACTGAAACTCAAGGAAGAGATGCTCGCGATCGCCTGATCGCCAGCGCTATCGCCCCGCTGATGCCACCCTGTTCAAGGACGCATCAGCGCCGGCGATAGAAGGGGCCTTTTTCGAGGCCCGTGCGCCGCAGATGCGGCGGCAAATCGGAAGGCGAAACCACCTGACGGCGAACGGCCTGCGGATCGACCGGACGGTCGAACGCGATCCCGAACTTGCCCTCGCCCGCCCAGATAACGCGGCCTGCAACCGGGCCGACATTGCGCAGGTCGATTTGGACCGCTTCGCCCTGTGCGACATTTACGCTCGCTTCGGCAAGCATCCCGCCGGGCGACAGGTTGCGCACGCGCACCGTGACCGGGTTCGCGCCGGGCAGGATCAGGCTGGCCTGCAGGAACAGGCTGTCGCGATCGGCACCGCGTGACAGTGCCGCGACTTCCTCGTCCACCGATGCCGGTCGTTGCGAATCCATTTGCGCCCCATTCCTCAAGTCATTGAGGCGGCGAATCTAGGACCCGGTCGTTGCGGAATCGTAAATAGGGCGCCGCGGCGCCACACGATCAATCTTCGCGCGAAATCCGTTCGTTGCGCTCATGACGCTCCTGCGCTTCCAGCGTCATCGTCGCGATCGGGCGCGCCTGCAGGCGTGCGAGCGAAATCGGCTCACCGGTCACCGCGCAATAGCCATATTCGCCCTCGTCGATGCGGCGGATCGCCGAATCGATCTTGGCGATCAACTTGCGCTGGCGATCGCGGGTGCGAAGTTCGATGGCCCAGTCGGTTTCACTCGACGCGCGGTCGGCGAGGTCGGGTTCGCGCAGCGGGCCGTCCTGAAGATGCGCCAGCGTCGATTCAGATTCGGAGAGGATCGATTTTTTCCAGGCGAGGAGCAGACCGCGGAAATAATCCTGCTGCCGCTCGTTCATAAACTCTTCGTCGTCGCTGGGGACGTAATCCGAATCGAGATTGGATTTGGCTTCGCGAAGCGCGTCAGCGCCAACGTCGGCAATCTTGGTCGGCATGAGGGGCTCTCGCGTCCTTTCCTGTCACCCCGCGAACCGCCATGCGGTGCGGGGAGAGGCGCGCCTATAACCAGCCGCTCGCGACGATACAAGCGCCGAAGCAGCGGATAACGACGACCCGTGAAGCGGGGATGAACCGGCGCGACCGCAAGCGCGATTCTGCAACCCGATCGCGATCGGGCGACGCGCCTCGCGGTGCGGCGATTTAGGTCCGAAGGTTAACCAATCGCATAGAATTGTTGCAGAATCCGTTCTGTTTTGGGACAGATACTGTGATTTTTGTTGATTCCGCGTCCCATTTCCCGCTCTCGGACAGGCAAACGCGGTTAACGCAATTGCCGCGTTCACAAAGCTTTGGCCTTTTCGGTTATAGCGAAGGTGAAATCGGGTGTCGGTCGGTGGCGCTTTGCACCTGCAACGGGAAAGAAAGAGAAACCTATGTCTATCCGAATGGCCCTTGCCAAGCTTTGCGCCTGCACCTGCGGCGGCGCAATCATCGGTAGCGGCGCGATGCAGATCGCCGACGTTCCGAAGGCGCGCGCGCAGACAGTCCAATCGTGCAAGCCCTGCGTCGGCAAGAAGGTCGTGCGCAAGCGCCATGCGGCGCGCAAGCCGGTCAAGCGCGTGCGCCGCGTCGTCACGACGAAGCGCGTGATTCGCACTGCGACCCCGCAGCAGCAGGTCGTCACGCAGACGATCCCCCTGCCCCCGATCCCCTACGCACCTTTCCCGCAGACGGGTTTTCAGGGCGGCAGCAGCGGCGGCGGCGTGACCGTCGTCGGCGGCGGCTTTGGCGGCGGTTTCGGCGGCGGCTTTTTTGGCGGCTTCTTTGGCGGCAGCAGCAGCGGCGGCGGTAGCGGCGGTGTCGTGATCACGACCACCACGACGACGAGCGGCGGCAGCAGCGACGGCTTCCCGCCCGCCCCGCCCACCTCGAGCGGCGACCCCGAACCCCCGGATCCGCCGCCGCCGTCGTCGAGCGGCAGCACGACGACGACCACGACCACGACATCGACGTCGTCGGGCAACGTCTCGACCACCAGTACCAGTTCGGGCAACGTCAGCACGACCTCGTCGGGCAATGTGTCGACGACCTCGACCAGCTCGGGCAATGTGAGCACCACGACCTCGACCACCAGTTCGTCGTCGAGCAGCAGCTCGTCGTCGAGCTCCTCGTCGTCCTCGTCTTCGTCGAGCTCGTCGTCGTCGGGCGGCAGCTCATCGAAGGGCAGCTCGGGATGGGGCAGCTCGTCGAAGGGCAGTTCGGGCTGGGGTGGCTCGTCGCGCGGCGGCAGTTCGAGCAGTTCGTCCTCGTCGTCGAGTTCCTCGTCTTCGTCGAGCAGCTCTTCGAGTGGCGGTACCTCGTCGGGCGCGACCGGTAGCACCAGCAGCTTCGGTTCGACCGGCAGCTCCAGCTCCTCATCCTCGTCGAGCAGCTCGTCGTCGAGTTCGTCGTCGTCATCGAGCTCGGGCGGCAGCACGAGCAGCTCATCGGGCGATCCGACCCCTGTTCCGGCACCGCCGATGATGCTATTGTTCGGCGCAGCAGCAGCCGCGCTCGTCGCGCGCCGCCGCGCGGCGAACCGCAACGACGACGACGCCAACGCGGCCTAACAGAGATCCACTGGCGGTTTGGGGGGCTAACCCGGACCACCGAACTAAGGGCCGCCTTTCGGGGCGGCCCTTTTTTACGCCGGAAGGACACGCCGAGCGCGCCAACCGGACTCTGTCGCAATGGCCAAAGCGGCACGACGGACTTGCGCGGCGCGGGCGGCAACGCCATAGCGCCGCCATGCACGATATCCGCCTGATCCGGGAAAATCCCGAAGCGTTCGACGCCGGCCTCGCGCGCCGCGGCCTCGACCCCCTGTCCGCCCGGATCGTGGCGGCCGATGCGTCGCTGCGCGCATTGCAGACCGAGATCCAGGGGTCGCTCGCGCGCCGCAACGAGGCATCGAAGCTGATCGGCCAGGCAATGGCGCAGGGCGACAAGGACAAGGCCGAGGCGCTGAAGGCCGAGGTCGCCGAGCTCAAGACCGCGCTTCCCGCCAAGGAAGACGCCGAACGCGAACAGCTTGCCGCGCTGCAAGACCTGCTTTCCGCGCTACCGAATATCCCTGCCACCGATGTTCCGGAGGGCGAGGATGAAGAGGGCAATGTCGAAATTTCACGCTGGGGCACGCCGCGCAGCTTCGACTTCGCGCCGCAGGAACATGCCGACTTCGCCCCCGCGCTCGGCCTCGATTTCGAGACCGCGGCCAAGATGTCGGGCGCGCGCTTCGCCTTCCTGAAGGGACAGATGGCGCGGCTCGAACGTGCACTCGGCCAGTTCATGATCGACAGGCAGACGATCGACGCGGGCTATACCGAGTGCGCGACGCCGCTGATGGTGCGCGACGAGGCGGCTTACGGAACGACGCAGCTCCCGAAATTCCGCGAGGATTTGTTCCAGACCACCGACGGCCGCTGGCTGATCTCGACCTCCGAGATGAGCCTGACCAACGCGGTGCGCGAGGAAATCCTGCCCGAGGCAGACCTCCCGATCCGCATGACCGCGCTCACTCCCTGCTTCCGCTCCGAAGCCGGGTCGGCGGGGCGCGACACGCGTGGCTATATCCGCCAGCACCAGTTCTGGAAGGTCGAGCTCGTCTCGATCGTCCGCCCCGAAGACAGCGACGCGGAGCTCGAAAGAAAGACGCGCGCGGCCGAAACAATCCTCGAAGCGCTCGAACTGCCGTATCGCAAGATGCTGCTGTGCAGCGGCGACATGGGCTTTGCGGCGCGCAAGACCTATGACCTCGAAGTCTGGCTGCCGGGACAAAATGCCTATCGCGAGATTTCGAGCTGTTCGAACTGCGGCGATTTCCAGGCGCGACGCATGAACACCCGCTTCCGCCGCGAGGATGTGAAGGGCAACGAGTTCGTCCACACGCTCAACGGCTCGGGCCTTGCGGTCGGGCGCACGCTCGTCGCGATCCTCGAAAATTACCAGCAGGCCGACGGCAGCGTAGATATTCCCGCGGTGCTTCTGCCCTATATGGGCGGGATCACGAAACTGGAGCCGATCGCCTGATGCGCATCCTCCTCACCAACGACGACGGCTATCACGCACCCGGCATGGCGGTGCTCGAAGCGATCGCGCGCCAGCTTTCGGACGATATCTGGGTCTGTGCGCCCGCCGAGGAGCAGTCGGGCGCCGGCCACTCACTCACCCTGTCGCGCCCGGTACGTATCCGCCAGCACGAGGAACGGCGCTGGTCGTGCAGCGGCACGCCGACCGATTCGGTGATGATGGCGATCGGCAAGCTGATGCCCGAAAAACCCGACCTGATCCTGTCGGGCGTCAACCGCGGCGCCAACCTCGGCGACGACATCACCTATTCGGGCACCGTCTCGGCGGCGATCGAGGGCGCGTTGGCCGGCATCCCCGCGATCGCACTGAGCCAAGTTTACGCCAAGGAAGGCATGGGCGACAGCGTACCGTTCGAGGCGGCCGAAGTCTGGGGCGCCAAGGTACTGCGCCCGCTGCTCGACATGGAGATGGCGCCGCGCACGCTGATCAACATCAACTTCCCCGCGATCCCCGCGGCCGAAGTCCGCGGCATCCGCGTCACCCGCCAGGGCTTCCACGATTATGGCCGCGGCTCGATCGTCGAGGGCACCGACCCGCGCGGTTACCGCTATTACTGGTTCGGCCTCCACGGCATCGAACACAGCCTCGCGCACGACAGCGACCTCGAGGCGATCGACGACAATTATATCTCGGTCACCCCGCTCCAGCTCGACCTGACCCACGACGCCTCGCTCGCCGCGCTACGCGGCGCCTATGGCGGCTAGCGTTCCGCGCGCGGCTTTGGCACAAGGGCCGCGATGAGCAAGCGGCCGAACCCCAAGCTCCATATCCAGAGCGGCTTCCACCTGCTGAAGCGCGCGAGCAAATGGCCGATCTGGGCCGACGTCATCACGCGGCTCAGCGTCGCCTTCTTCCTGATCGCGATCGTCGTGCTCGTTCACTGGATCGACCGCGCGGGGCTGAAGGACAGCCACGACGGCCACATCAGCTTCCTCGACGTCGTCTATTTCACGATGATCTCGGTCACCACGACCGGCTTTGGCGACATCGCGCCGGTGTCCGACCGCTCGCGATTGATCGAGGCGGTAATCGTCACCCCGATCCGCATCATGGTGCTCTTCATCTTTGTCGGCACCGCCTATAATTTCGTCCTCAAGCGCACATGGGAAAAATGGCGTATGGCCCGTATCCAGGCAAAGCTCACCAACCATATCGTCGTGCTCGGCTATGGCATCAGCGGCAGCGAGGCGGTCAAGGAGCTGATAGCGCGGGGCACCGACCCCTCGTGCATCGTCGTGATCGATCAGGCACGGAACCGTATCAACGCCGCTGAGGCGGCGGGTTGTAACGTTCTCGAAGGCGATGCGTCGAACGACGATACGCTGGTCGACGTCCGCATTGCCGAGGCGCAATCGGTGCTGGTCTCGGCGGGCCGCGACGATACCTCTATCCTCATGGTACTCACCGTCCGCCACCTCGCTCCGCACGTCCCGATCAGCGTCGTCATCCGTGCAAAGGACAATGAGTTGCTCGCACGGCAAGCCGGCGCCAGCAATGTCATTAACCCGGTCAGCTTCACCGGCCTGCTGCTCGCGGGGTCGGCGCAAGGCGCGCATGTCGCCGACTACATGGCCGATCTCGCCGCGGTCGGCGGCAAGGTGCAGCTACGCGAGCGTCCGGTCAGCGGCGAGGAAATCGGCAGCAGCCTCGACCGGCTGGCCAGCGGCGGGCGCGGACTGCGTATCTATCGCGGCGGCAAGCCCTACGGCTTTTGGGAGGCCGAAACGAACAAGCTCGAACCCGGCGACATGATCGTCGAGGTTATCCAGTGCGAGGCGTGCGAAGCCGACTAGCCGCGCCAGTAGAGCCAGCCGGCCCACAGCCAGCCGACGATCAATAGCATGCCGCCGATCGGCGTCACTGCGCCCAGCCAGCGCGGCCCCCCGAGCGCCATCGCATAGAGGGTAACCGCGAACAGCGCTGCGCCGGCCAGCAGCATGATCGCCGGCCCGCGGGCCGAGCCCATGATGGCGAAAGCCGCGACCGCATGAACAAGCTGGTACAGCCCGCCGGTGCGAAGCCATTCGGCCTCTTGCGGCCCCGACGCGCCATGCGCCCCGAACGCGCCCGCCGCCACCGCCATCGCCGCCGAAACCGCTGCAAACGCCCCGATCGCCATCACCTTTGTCCTTTCGTCCGAACCGCGCGCTCCATGCCCGCACGCGCCGCGCGTGACAAGCGCCGCGAAATCGACTATGGGCGCCGCCAATCATGACAGTCAAAACGCTCCCCACCCAGCCGAAGGTCGGCATGGTCTCGCTCGGCTGCCCCAAGGCGCTCGTCGATAGCGAACGGATTCTGACCAAGCTTCGTGCCGACGGCTATGGCCTGTCGCCCGACTATGCGGGCGCCGATGTCGTGCTCGTCAACACCTGCGGCTTCCTCGACTCGGCGAAGGAAGAAAGCCTCGAGGCGATCGGCGAGGCGATGGCCGAGAACGGCCGCGTGATCGTCACCGGCTGCATGGGCAACGAGGCCGAAGTCATCCGCGCGCGCTTCCCCAACGTGCTCGCAGTCACCGGTGCGCATCAGTACGAACAGGTCGTCGACGCCGTCCACGACGCCGCGCCGCCGACGCAGGGTCCGTTCATCGACCTCGTTCCCGAGGGCGGGCTGAAGCTGACGCCGCGCCACTACAGCTATCTCAAGATTTCCGAGGGTTGCAACCACAGCTGCTCCTTCTGCATCATCCCCGATCTGCGTGGTAAACTCGTCAGCCGCCGCATCGACGCAGTGCTGCGCGAGGCTGAAAAGCTTGTTGCCGCGGGCACCAAGGAACTGCTGGTGATCAGCCAGGACACCTCGGCGTACGGCGTCGATATCCGGCACGACCCGCGCCAGTGGCACGGCCGCGAGGTGCGCGCGCATATGACCGACCTCGCGCGCGAACTCGGCCAACTCCGCACCAGCGAAGGCCGCGCCCCGTGGACCCGCCTCCACTATGTCTACCCCTATCCGCACGTCGATGCGGTGATCCCGCTGATGGCCGAAGGCCTGCTGACGCCTTACCTCGACATTCCCTTCCAGCACGCGAGCCCGAGCGTCCTCAAGCGCATGAAGCGTCCCGCGAATGAAGCGAAGGTGCTCGAACGGCTGAAGAGCTGGCGCGCTATCGCCCCCGACATCTCGATCCGCTCGAGCTTCGTCGTCGGCTTCCCCGGCGAGACCGAAGAGGATTTCCAGTATCTGCTCGACTGGCTCGACGAAGCACAGCTCGACCGCGTCGGCGCCTTCCGCTTCGAACCCGTCGCGGGCGCGCAGGCGAATGCGCTCGACAATCCGGTGCCCGAAGAGGTCAAGGAAGAGCGCTACCAGCGCATCATGGACAAGACCGCCGCGATCAGCGCAGCGAAGCTGGAGGCCAAGATCGGCCGTACGCTCCCCGTCATCATCGACGAGGTCGGCGAAGCGGACGAGGACGGCAGCATCGGTGCGACCGGTCGTTCACAGGCCGACGCGCCCGAAATCGACGGCCATGTCTACCTTCGCGACGTCGCGGCGAACCTCAAAGCCGGCGATATCGTCGATGTCGCGATCGAGGACGCCGACGAGCATGACCTGTTCGGGGTGGTTGCGAGCTAAGGCATAATATTGGAACGGTATTTACTGTTCGATGTTAGGTAAAAGACATCGAACAGGGGCTGTACCATGCGCGCCAAGGCATTTGCTGCACTGCTATTGACGGGGTCGCTCGCCGCCTGCGACCGCCAGACCGACGTCGAACCGCCGCCGCGCGCGACCGACGAAGCGCCTTCGCCGACGCAGAAATCGCTGATCGCGGTTCCGATCAACGCCAACACCGCCTCGCTCAAGCAGGCGCTCGAACGCGCGGTTCCGAAAACGCTGTGGACAATCAACCGCCACGAGCGCGCGTGCGTGAAGCCGCAGCAGGTCAAAGTCTTCGGCAAGAAGGTCAAGGTCACGCCGCCGATTGCCTGCACGATCGTCGGACAGGTCACGCGCGGGCCGCTGCGGCTGCGCGGCGAAGGCGCCGAAATCGTCGTCGATGTCCCGCTGAACGCTCGGATCGCCGCGCGCGACGTCGGCGGGGTGCTGAAAGGCGAAACCGCGACCGGCGCCGCAATGGCGCACGCCCGCATCCGCATCGAACTCACGCCCGACTGGCACACGCGAGGGAAGGCGCGCATCACCTACGGCTGGACCAACGCGCCGGGGATCGACTTCCTCGGCAAACGGATCACCTTCACCGACGAGGCCGATGCGAAGCTGAAACCCATGATCGCGGGCGTCGAGCGTGAGGTGACGCGCGAGATCGCGAAACTCGACATACGAAAGCAGGCCGCCGATGTCTGGCGGCAAAGCTTTACCTCGCTCGAACTCAATCGCGAAAACCCGCCCGTATGGATGCGCGTCACGCCGCAGCGTATCCTCTATGGCGGCTATCGGATCGACGGCCAGCGGATGAACCTGAACCTCGGGCTGGAGGCAGTCACCGAAACCTTCGTTTCGGGGCGCCCGACCGATCCCGCGCCGACCCCGTTGCCGCGCCTCGTCCGGGAAATCCCCAAACCGCATCTCGACGTCCGCGTGCCGGTGATCGCCGATTATGCGCAGCTTCAGCCCGTCGTCGATCGTGCGCTTGTCAAACGGTCGAAGCGGCCGTTTGTATTGCCGAAACTCGGTCCAATGATGGTGACCTTCGGCAAATCGACCATTTATGGCGCCGAGGGCGGCCGGATCGCGATCGGGGTCGACGTCGATGCGAAGCTGGAAATGCGATCGGGCGAACCCACGCACGGCCGCATCTGGATGACCGCAATCCCTGCGAACAAGCCCGGATCGGCCGAAGTCCATTTCACCGACCTCATCATCAATGGCGATACCGACGGCGTGGGCGGTGATTTGCTCATCCTGCTAGGCCGCAGCGAAGGATTCGCCCCGCTAATCGCCGACGCGCTGACGCAGAATTTCACGAAGGATCTGGACGAACTGCAAGGCAAGATACGCCGCGCGGTCGACCAGCGGCGCGAGGGCGCCTTCGTGATCCGCACCCGTGTCGACAGTTTCGAAACGGGCGAGATCAAGGCCTATGGCAACGGCCTCTATCTCCCCGTGCGATTGGTCGGCGGAGCGAGCGTCGACTATCGGCCGGCGAAATGATCAGAACAGGCGCGTAATCCCGTAGAAAGCCGCCGCGACGACCGCGCTCGCCGGGATGGTGATGAACCACGCTGCAACGACATTGCCCGCGACGCCCCAGCGTACCGCGCTCGCGCGGCGGGCGACACCCGCGCCGATAATGCTGCCCGTGATCGTGTGCGTCGTCGACACCGGGATGCCGAGCAGGCTGGCAGTGAAGACCATGATCGAGCCGCCCGTCGAGGCCGCAAAGCCCTGGTGATGCGACAGCTTGGTGATGCGGCCGCCCATCGTCTCGATGATCTTCCACCCGCCCGACAGCGTACCAAGCGCGATGGCGACATAGCAGCTGAACGCGACCCAGTGCGGGATATGGAATTCGCCGCCGAGATAGCCGGTCGAATAGAGGAGGACGGTGATGATCCCCATCGTCTTTTGCGCATCATTCAGCCCGTGGCTGATCGAATAGGCGGCCGACGACAGGAGATGGAGGCGGCGGAAGGTCGTTTCGGCAAATTTCGCCGTCGCGCGGCGGAGCGCCCAGCTGCTGAGCAGCATCACGAGCATCGCGAGCATCATGCCGAGCAAGGGCGACAGGAAGATCGCGATGACGGTCTTGTTGAGCCCCGTCCATTCGATCCCCTCGAACCCGGCGTGCGCAACCCCCGCGCCCACGATCCCGCCGACGAGCGCATGGCTCGACGAGGAGGGAATGCCCTTCAGCCAAGTCACGACATTCCAGAACATCGCACCTACGAGTGCGCCGAACACCACCGCAGGGGTCACGAGGTCCTTGTCGATGATCCCCTTGCCGATCGTCTCCGCAACCTTGTGCAGTTCGGGAAAGATGATCGACAGGAAATAGGCCGCGAAGTTGAAGAAGGCGGCGAACAGGACTGCCTGCACCGGCCGCAGCAGCCGCGTCGCGACGACGGTCGCGATGCTGTTCGCGGCATCGTGCAGGCCGTTGAGGAAGTCGAACGCCAGCGCGAGGAGGACGAGGCCGACGAGGAGAGGGAATGCGAGTTCGTGCATGGTGGACGCCCCCGCTTATGCGTGGTCGATGACCAGGCCGTCGATTTCGTTCGCGACATCCTCGAAGCTGTCGGTGACGCGTTCGAGATGGCGGAAGAGTTCGCGCGTGATCAGGAAGCGGGTCGGGTTCGATTCGCCATGCTCGCGGAACAGACGCTTCAGGCCGGCGGCGTGGATCTCGTCGGCATGGCCCTCCATCCGCACCAGCCGCTCGGTCAGCTCGTGGAGCCGCGGGCCGTTGGCGCCGATGTTGCGGAGCAGCGGCAGCGCCTCTGCCGTCAGTCGCGCGGCGTCGACGATGATGCCGGCGATGTCGCGCATTTCGGGTTCGAATTCGGTGACATCGTACAGGTCGACCGCGCCCGCGGTCTTCTGCATCTCGTCGATCGCATCGTCCATCGAGGCGATCAGGTCGGTGATCGCGCTGCGGTCGAACGGGGTCAGGAAGGTGCGGCGGACGGTCTGGAGGACTTCGCGGGTGATCGCATCGGCGTCATGCTCGCGCTCGATGATTTCCTGGACATGGTCGGCCATGCCCTCGCCGCCCTGCAACATGCGCGACAAGGCGTTCGCCCCGGCGACGAGCGTCGCGGCGTGGCTTTCGAACAATTCAAAGAAATTTCCCTGTCGCGGCAGCAAACGCTGAAACCATGCGAACATCCAGCTAACCCCTGTCTTGTCTGCTACATTTTCGACGACCCCGCGCGGCTGGGCGACGGCGCGGAAACCGCCATCGCCGAACGAGCGGATCAACGCCTGCAAATCGGGTTCCTCGACCGCCGACGCAGCGTCGCGGAACGAGAACCATTTGCGGTCGCGTTCGTCCATTTCCTTCCAGTCTTCGAGCTCGTTCGTCACCGCGAGCGGGAAGACTTCGACATTATACATGATCGACGCGCCGTTAGCGCGGCGCTTGCGATATTCATAGCTGCCGATCGGCGTCGGGCAGACTGCACCGATCACGCCCGCCTCTTCCTCGGCTTCGACCGCGGCGGCGGCGTGGCGCGTCATGCCGGTCAACGGATTGCCCTTTGGCACTACCCAGCGCTTCGTCTCGCGCGATGTGATCAGCAGGATTTCGGTCGGCCCGTCCTGCGCGGGACCACCGAATCGATAGGGAAGGACGGCGATCTGACGCATGAGGCTTTCATCCTTTCCGCTGGATTCCGGGCGCGCGAGCCCATGGGTGACAAAGTGGTTACGCCCCTATGACAATAATGTGACAGCGACAAGGACGCTTCATCGCCGCCGCACTTTCCGTAAACGTCAATTCGATTGCAAAATGAAACGCGGTGCGTAATCTACCCATCAAACATAGTCGGGAGACAGGATGATGGCAGGCACGGCGACGATGGAACGCCCCGCAGATACGAAAGCTGCACCGGTCGATCAGGATGTGCTGATCGTCGGCGCGGGCATTTCCGGAATCGGCATGGCGGTGCATCTCCAGATGAATTGCCCCGACCGTAGCTTCGCGCTCGTCGAGCGTCGCGAACAGCTTGGCGGCACGTGGGACCTCTTCCGCTATCCCGGTATCCGGTCGGACAGCGACATGCACACGCTGGGGTTCGTGTTCGAGCCGTGGAAGCATGAAAAGTCGATCGCGGACGGGCCGTCGATCCTCGAATATCTCAACCGCATCGTCGACGAACGCCATATCCGCGAGCGCATCCGTCTCGACAGCAAGGTCGTCGGTGCCGATTGGGACAGCGCCGCTGCGCGCTGGACGGTGACGATGGAGGACAGCAAGGGCGCGACCTCGACCACGACCGCGCGCTGGCTCTATCTCGGCTCGGGCTATTATGATTACGACGAGCCCTTCGACGCGCAGTTTTCAGGTCGCGAGGATTTCCAGGGCCAGATCATCCATCCGCAATTCTGGCCGAAGGATCTCGACTACAAGGACAAGAAGGTCGTCGTGATCGGATCGGGCGCAACTGCGGTGACGATCGTCCCGTCGATGAAGGAAGCCGCGCACGTCACGATGCTGCAGCGCACGCCGACCTGGTATTTCATCCGTCCGGCGAAGGATGGCTTCGCGAATTTCCTGCGCAAATTCCTGCCCGAAGAGCTTGCTTACAAGATTACGCGCTTCAAGAATGTCCGGCTGCAGGACCTCGCCTTCCGCCGTGCACGCGAGAAGCCCGAGAAGGTCAAGGAATTCCTGACCAAGAAGCTGCAGGCGAGCCTTGGCGACCGCTACGACGCCGAAGCCTTCACCCCGCCCTATAATCCGTGGGATCAGCGCCTGTGCCTCGTCCCCGACGCCGATTTTTTCGAAGCGATGAAGGCCGACAAGGCGGCGGTGGTGACCGATCATATCGAGAAGTTCGACGCGACGGGCATCCAGCTCAAATCGGGCAAGCACCTCGACGCCGACATCATCGTCACCGCAACGGGCCTGAAGCTCGCGGTCGCGGGCAAGATCCCGGTGCGCGTCGACGGCGCGCCCGTCGATTGGCACGATCATTTCTATTACAAGGCGTGCATGTTCTCGAACGTGCCGAACTTCTCGGCGGTGTTCGGTTATCTCAACGCGAGCTGGACGCTGCGCGCCGACATCGTGTCCGAATATGTCTGCCGCGTGCTGAACCATATGCGCGATAGCGGAACGACGGTCGCCACCCCCGTTCTCGCCGATCCGTCGAGCCTCGAAGAGGAAAATGTCTTCGACTTCTCGTCGGGTTATATCCAGCGTTCGCTGCACATCATGCCGAAGAGCACGGTCGCGCTGCCCTGGCGGCTCAGCCAGAATTATGTCCAGGACCGGGTCGACATGCGCACCGGCGCGATCGCCGACGGGGTGCTGACCTTTACCAATGCGCAAGCGAAAGCGGCAGCGGCTCCGGCGGAGCTCGAAGCCGCGGAGTAAACCTCAATCAACGTGTTCGGGCTTGCCCTTGGTCGAGCCCTTGGCGAAATCTTCGAGCTGCTTTTCGGTCATGCTCTCGGCCATCTCTTTCGATGCGCCTTTGAGTTTCGACTTGGGCGTATCGCCGCGCTTGGCGCTGAGTGCGGCGCCGGCGGCTTTCTGCTGGGCTTTCGATTTGGCTGGCATGGCGTTTCTCCTTGCCCGCCCCGCTAGCCATTAACGATCGTACCGCCGTTGGGATGCAGCACCTGACCCGACATATAGCTGCTATCGTCGCACGCGAGGAACAGGAAGCAGGGCGCGACCTCATTGGGTTCGCCCGGCCGCTTCATCGGGGTGCTTTCGCCGAAGGTCGCGACCTTTTTCGCCGGTGCACCGCCGCGCGGATTGAGCGGGGTCCAGATCGGCCCCGGCGCCACCGCGTTCACGCGGACGCCCTTGCTCACCAGATTTTCGCTGAGCGAGCGAGTGAATGCCGTGATCGCGCCCTTGGTGGCGCTGTAATCGAGCAGGCCCTTTGACCCCTGATACATGGTGACGCTGGTGCAATTGACGATCGCCGCGCCCTTTTTCAGATGCGGCAGCGCCGCCTGAACCAGGTAGAACATGCCGAAAATGTTGGTCGCGAAAGTCTGCTGCAGCTGTTCTGCGCTGATATCGCGAATATCCTCCGCCGGATGTTGTTCGCCGGCATTGTTCACGAGGATGTCGAGGCGGCCAAACTTTCCGACGGTTTGCGCAACGATCTTTTCCCCCGCCTTCGCCTTGCCGACATCGGCCTTGATCGCGATCGCACGCCGTCCCTCGGCCTCGACGATCGCGGCGGTTTCGACGGCGTCGGCGCGGTTCTCGAGATAGACGATCGCGATATCGGCGCCTTCGCGCGCGAACAGCGCGCACACCGCACGGCCGATCCCGCTGTCGCCGCCGGTGACGATCGCAACCTTGCCGTCGAGGCGTCCCGACCCCGGATAATGCGGCTGCCATTTGGGGGCGCGGTCGAGATCGGCTTCGCAGTCGGATGGCGGATCCGCGATCGTCTTGCTCGACCCCACGGCGCGGCGGAGCTTCGCCGCAGCGTTCCGCTTGCCCTTCTTTTCCTTCGCGGTTTCGCCGACCTTGCCGGCTTTAGGCTGCTTCGCCATGACCTTATCCTTGCGCTTAGTTGATCGGGAGGAAGTCGCGCGCATATTCGTCCTTCAATGCGCGGACGAGCGCGCCGGTCACGGGCACGTTGATCTTGTAGCTGCCCTCGGCAAAGGCGCCGACTTCATAAGGCGCGATCGCAATCGTCATCCGATCGAGATAGCGCCCGTCGGTGGACCCGAGCCAAACCGTCTGCGCCGAAGCGGGCGGGCATTTGGCGAAGACACTGTCGGACGCCTCGTCGGCGACGATGCCTTTGGCCGCCTTTGCGCGCTTGATGCCGGCGCAGAAGTTATCCTTGATCGCGGCGTCGAACGCCTCCCCGCTCGTGAACAGGTCGAGCGGTTTGAGCTGCTTGCGCCGGTTGCGATCCCATAGCAGCGTGTCGAAGGTCGTCATGCCGTGCGCGCCGCCCGTATAGGTTCCGATCTCCGCCGACAGGCTGAGAAAGCGCGGTGTACTCGTCACCCGTTGCCACGCCTGCAAATGGCTATGCGCACGATAGGGAAATCCGCCCTTCTCTGCCGCCGCCTTGTCGCGCTGCGCCGCGGCGATCAGCGCGTCGCGTTTCGTCGCGCGATCGCCGTCGAGCCATGCCGCCAGTTCGGGAATCGCCGCCGCGTCGCGCGGATAGGAGTAGGCGAACTCGATCAGCTCATTGCTTTCCTTGACGTTGGAAGCGGGAGCATTTTTCGAGGCGATGTCGGCGGGTCCGTCCGGCGGTGCGCCCGGGACGGCGGCCGCTGCGGCTTTCTCCGCCGGCGTCGGCTTGTCTTCGGAACAGCCCGCCAACAGCAAGGCGGCGGCAAAGATCGGAATGGCGGTGCGCCGGGAATTTGAAGTCGTCATGCAGGCATAACGCCGGGAATCGACAAAATATCCCAAGCGGCCTAGCACGGCCGCATGACCGACTATTCCGACCTGATCCAGCCCGACAAGGGACAGGATGCGCGCACGATCCATCTCGTCGACAAGCAGGGCTATGACGCTTGGCTGAAGGGCCGCAGCGCACGCGAACGCGCGCACCTCGCCGCGGTCGGCTTCAAACCCGATGCGTTCGTCCACGCGATCCTGCCCGGCGACGATCCCGAAAAATGGGCCGTCGTCACGACGGTCGCCAAGGTTGACAGCCTGTCGGCCTGGTGCCTCGCCAAGCTGGGCCAGATCCTGCCCGAAGGCCGCTACCGCCTCGAAGGCCAGCAGCCCGGCAAGGCATTGTTCGGCTGGATGAGCGCGCAATATCGTTTCGACACCTATAAATCGAACCCGCCGACCAAAGGCCCGCGCGTCCTCTTGACCAGCGACGTCGGCGCGATCGCGCCATTGGTCGCCGAAATGCGTGCGGTCGCGCTCGTCCGCGACCTCGTCAACACGCCCGCCGCCGACATGGGACCTGCAGCGATCGAGAAAGCTGCCGAACGCATCGCCAAGGCGCATGGCGGCAAGCTCACCGTTACCAAGGGCGAGGCGCTCGAACAGGGCTATCCGATGATCCACGCCGTCGGCCGCGCCGCCGCGAAGCATCATGCGCCGCGCCTGATCGAGATCGAGTGGGGCAAGGATGACCACCCCCGCGTCGCGCTGGTCGGCAAGGGGATCAGCTTCGACAGCGGCGGGCTCGACATCAAGCCCGCGGCGGGCATGCGGCTGATGAAGAAGGATATGGGCGGCGCCGCACATGTCCTCGCGCTCGCCGAACTGGTGATGGCGAGCGGGCTGCCCGTCCGCCTCCACTGCCTCGTCGCCGCGGCCGAAAACGCCATCTCGGCCGACGCCTTCCGCCCCGGCGACGTGCTCAAAAGCCGCCTGGGCCTGACGGTCGAGATCGGCAACACCGACGCCGAGGGGCGGCTGGTGCTCGGCGACGCGTTCGCAAAAGCCGGCGAAGACAAGCCCGAACTCATCGTCGATTTCGCGACACTGACGGGCGCCGCGCGCGTCGCGCTCGGTCCCGACCTGCCGCCGCTCTTTGCCAACGACGACGCGCTCGCCGACGCGATGCTGGCGGGCGGGATCGATCGCGACGACCCGCTGTGGCGAATGCCGCTGTGGGATGGTTATGCCGACCTGCTCGAAACCGACATCGCCGACTTGGGCAATGCGGGCAGTTCGCCCTTCGCGGGGACGATCACCGCGGCGCTGTTCCTGAAGCGTTTCGTACCCGAGGGCACCTCATGGGCGCATGTCGACACCTTCGCATGGCGCCCCGCGGCCAAGCACGGACGTCCGAAAGGCGGTGCCGCATTGGGATTGCGCGCGGCATGGGCGATGCTCCAGTCGCGCTACGACCGGCGCGGGAAAAACTGAACATTCTTGATAAAGCGGGGCCTGCTGGTCTAATGGCGCGCGATTGTCCGCGGCGCGCGGATGTCGGGTTTACACAGGACGGCAAGTGACAGCAAAAAGCGGTGAAAATTCAGGGGCCAATCGCGTGCGCATGGGGCGTCCCGGCGTCGTCGGCGCGGGCCGCGATCGCTTTGGCCTGACGGGTACGTCGCAGGCGTTCGACCCGCGCGTCGTCGCGATCCGCCCCGACCTTGCCGATATCGCCGTCGCCGGAACACATTTCGCACCGCATTATGCCGCACCGATGATGCGCAGCGGCGTGCTGCCCGCCGCATCGCTGCGCGCATCGCCGTCGGTCGACGCTGACCAGACGAGCGAATTGCTGTTCGGCGAAGGCTTTGCGCTGCTCGACCTCACCGGCGGCTGGGCGTGGGGTTATTGCCTCGCCGACCATTATGTCGGCTATCTCGCCGCCGAGGCGCTCGCCGCGCCGATCGCCCCGACCCACCGCGTCGCGATGATCGAAGCGATGCTCCACAGCGCGCCCGACGCCGCGAGCGGCGGCCCTGCCGTCCTGCCGCGTGGTGCGCTGGTGATGGGCGAACCTGAGGGCGAATGGCTCGCGACCTCGCACGGCTATCTTCCGCTCGCCGCGCTGACCGAAGTCGGGACAGAAGGTGACGATCCCGCAGCGCTTGCCGAGGAGATGATTGGAACGCCCTATGCGTGGGGCGGCCGCACCGCGAAAGGCATCGATTGTTCGGGCCTCGTCCAGCTTGCCTGGGCCGGGGCCGGCATCCAGCTGCCGCGCGACAGCGACCTTCAGCTTGCGTCGCTCGGTGCCGACAAGGATGTCGATCCGGCAGCGCTCGCGCGCGGCGACCTCGTCTTCTTCCCCGGCCATGTCGGCATCATGGCCGACGACCGCAACATCATCCATGCCAGCCGACGATGGATGGCGGTGAAGGCCGAGCCGCTGGCCGACGTCATCGCGCGTTCGGCTGCAAAGGATCATGATCCGCCGGTGAGCGGATATAAAAGACTGCGATAAGATATGACAAAGACGGTTTTCATCGACGGCGCGGCGGGTACGACGGGCCTCGAAATCGCCGAGCGCCTTGCGGGGCGGAACGAATTCACGCTGGTCACGCTCGACGATGCGCGCCGCAAGGACGCTGCGGCGCGGCGCGAAGCGTTGAACGATGCCGATTTCGTGATCCTATGCCTGCCCGACGATGCGGCGCGCGAAGCGGTCGCGATGATCGGCAACGAACGCACGCGCGTCATCGACGCATCGACCGCGCATCGCGTCGCGCCGGGCTGGGTCTATGGCTTCCCCGAAGTCAGCGGGCACGATGCCGTTGCCGCCGCCTCGCGCGTGTCGAACCCCGGCTGCTATTCGACGGGCTTTATCGCGCTGCTCGCGCCGCTCGTGCAGGCGGGCCTGCTTCCTGCCGATTGGCCCTATATCTGCCACGCGGTCAGCGGCTATTCGGGCGGCGGCAAGGCGCTGATCGAACGCTTCGAAGCGGATACCGACATCGCATGGCGCGGCTATGCGCTCGCGCTCGGCCACAAGCATGTGCCCGAGATGCAGGCGCGGTGCGGCCTGTCGATCGGCCCGCTCTTTTCGCCCGCAGTGATCGCCGCACACCGCGGGATGGTGGTCGAGGTTCCGTTGCCGCTGAATGCCATGCCCACCGCCGCATCGCCCGACGCGCTGCGCGCGGCGCTCGCCGATTTTTACGCTGCGAGTCCGATCGTGGTCATGGGTGAGGCACCGGCGGACGGCGAAATGCTGCTGCGCGCGTCGGATACGGGCGACGATCGGATCGAACTCTTCGTCTTTGCCAATGGCGATGCCAGCCAGGCGCGCCTCGTCGCGCGGCTCGACAATCTGGGCAAGGGCGCCAGCGGCGCCTGCGTCCAGAACCTCAACATCATGGCGGGGTTGCCCGAAACGGCGGGATTGCGGCTGTAACGCCTAGTGCACCGTGTCGAGGACGTCTTCGACCGCCAGATAGGTGATCAGCCGTTCGATCTGGCGCCAGCGGGCGAAATGGACGTGATTGCCGAGCACGCGATATTGCTCGGCGCGCGCAGCAGCCGCGAAACCCGCTTCCTCGCCATGCATGTTGATCAGCGCATGGGCATCCTCGACCGCAGCGCGATCGGTCAGAAAAGGGGCTGGCAGGTGCATCGAATTCCTGGTCCGTTATGTGGACGGTCGTCTTACGCCCCGCCCCTCACCGCGCCGTTCCCAACCGTAATGAACAACCGGGTAAGGTTAATCGGAATGCGTCCGCGGTTAACCTTGTCGCGCGCGTGCAACCCCCTTTGACGCCGCGCTTGGCCCGTGTAGACAGGGTGCCATGCGCAAGATCCTGAAATATGCCCTGCTCGCCCTGCTGCTGCTGCTGATCGCCGGCGGCATCACCTTCTACATCATGTCGCGCCCCGACGTAGCGCGCTTCTCGACCGCCGAACTCAGCGGCCGGGTACCCGTCATGGCTTCGCAGCGCACCGAGAACTTCCCGACGGTCAACGTGCCCGAAGCGACGAACTGGCCCGCCGGACAGGCGCCGCGTGCCGCGCAGGGCCTCGCCGTCGCACGGTTCGCCGAAGGGCTCGACCACCCGCGCACCATCCTCGTCCTGCCGAACGGCGACGTACTGGTCGCGGAATCGCAGAGCCCGCCGCGCAAGGACGGCGGCGTGCAGGGCGCGGTGATGAAGAATCTGATGGGCAAGGGCGGCGCGGGCCGCAAGCCGTCGGCGAACCGTATCACGCTGCTTCGCGACGCTGATGGCGACGGCAAGGCCGAGGTGAAGACCGCCTATATCAGGGGGCTCAATTCGCCCTATGGCATGGCGCTGGTCGGCTCGACGCTCTATGTCGCCAACACCGACGCATTGCTCGCTTTCCCCTATGTGGCGGGAGAGACGAAGATGACCGGCAAGGGCGCGAAGATCGTCGACCTGCCGGCGAAGGGAACCAACCGCCACTGGACCAAGAGCCTCGCCGCCGCACCCAATGGCTGGCTCTATATCGGCGTCGGCGCCGATTCCAATATCGGCGAAGCGGGGATGAACCGCGAATTCCGCCGAGCCAGCGTGCTCGAGGTGCGGCCCGAGAATAAATATATGCGCACCTTTGCCGCCGGAATCCGCAACCCCGTCGGGCTCGGCTTCTACCCCGGCACCGACCGGCTGTGGACCGTGGTGAATGAGCGCGACATGCTCGGCAGCGACCTCGTCCCCGACTATCTGACCGACATCACCGAAGGCGATTTCTACGGCTGGCCCTGGTATTATTGGGGTGGCTACATCGACCCGCGCGTCGAACCCGAGGCCGAGGATCGACGGCAATATGTCAAGCGCCCCGAATATGGACTCGGCGCCCACACCGCGCCGCTCGGCATGACCTTCACGCAGGGCCTCGACCTCGGCGAGCGCTTCGCCAACGGCGTGCTCGTCGCGCGCCACGGGTCGTGGAACCGCGAACCCGTCACCGGCTATGACGTGGTGTTCGTCAAGTTCGGCGCGAACGGCAAGCCCGCCGACGCGCTGCCGGTCACTGTGCTCGACCAGTTCCTCGGCAAGGACGGCAAGACCACCCGCGGCCGCCCGGCCGATGTGAAAGTTGCAAAGGATGGCAGCGCGCTGGTTGCCGACGACACCGGCGGGGTGATCTGGCGGGTCGCGAAGGCCGGATAAGAAAAGGCCCCGCAATCGCGGGGCCTTTTTCGTTTCAGGCTTGAGCGGTCGTCAGACCCGCATCGGCATAAGCACATAGAGCGCCGGACTCTTTTCGCTTTCGCGGATCAGCGTCGGCGCGTTCGCGTCGGCGAGGTGGAGTTCGACGCTGTCGCCGTCGACCTGGCCGAGGATATCACTGAGATAGCGGGCGTTGAACCCGATCTCCATCGTGTCGCTGTCATAGGCGGCGGCGACCTCTTCGGCGGCGGTGCCGTTTTCGGGGCTGGTGACCGACAGCGTGATGCGGTCCTTGTCGAGCCCGACCTTGACCGCGCGGGTCTTTTCGCTGGCGATCGTCGAGACGCGGTCGACGCCCTGATAGAGGCTCTTCGGATCGACCTTGAGCAGCTTGTCGTTCGCGGTCGGGATGACGCGGCTGTAGTCGGGGAAGGTGCCGTCGATCAGCTTCGAAGTCAGGATCGCATTGCCGAGCTGGAAGCGGACCTTCGACGCCGACAGGCTGATTTCGACATTGCCTTCGGCCTCGTCGAGCAGCTTGCGGATTTCGGTGACGCATTTGCGCGGCACGATGACGTCGGGCATCGACGACGCGCCATCGGGGCGCGTGACGGTGTAGCGCGCAAGGCGGTGGCCGTCGGTCGCCGCAGCCTTGAGCACCGGACCCGACGCATCCTCGGCGACATGCAGGAAGATGCCGTTGAGATAATAGCGCGTTTCCTCGGTCGAGATCGCGAAGCGCGTCTTGTCGATGATCTGGATCAGCTCGGCGACGGGCAGTTCGAAATTGGTCGGCAGGTCACCTTCGGCGATCACCGGGAAATCGTCGCGCGGCAGCGTCGGCAGGTTGAAGTTCGAGCGGCCGGCCTTGACCTGCATCTTGCCTTCGGCGGCGGCGAGGCTGACTTCGGATCCCTCGGGCAACTTGCGCGCGATTTCGAACAAAGTGTGCGCCGACACGGTGGTGGTGCCCGGCGTCTCGACCTTGGCCGCGATCGTTTCGACGACCTGCAAGTCGAGGTCGGTCGCCATCAGCTTGAGCTGGCCCGACGCATCGGCTTCGATCAGCACGTTCGAGAGGATCGGGATGGTATTGCGCCGTTCGACCACCGACTGGACGTGGCCGAGGCTCTTCAACAACACTGCGCGTTCGATCGTCGCTTTCATTCTAATCCGCCATCCTGCGTGCTTCTCGGGAAAAGTCCCTGAGGGACAGACCATCGGAGGCGATTCGCGCCCCGATTCTGGCCCCTGAAAATGTCCACCTTCCTTAACGCACGGGACGATGCGTGCAAGCCATGCTTGCAAAGCATCCCCAATCGCGCAAACGAGGGCCGATGCGGCGCTGGGCCTCCCTTTTCCTGATAGCGGCGGCGATGCCCGTCACGGTGCTGGCCGCCGGCCCGACCGCGCTCGGCATTTTCGACGGCTGGGGTGCGTTCCGCGATCCCGCAAGCCCGCGTTGCTACGCCCTCGCCGCGCCGTCGGCGACGATCGGCACGCCGCAGGTCAAAGCCTATGCCAGCATCGGATATTGGCCCAAGTCGCGCATACGCGGGCAATTCTATGTCCGCCTGTCGAAAGCGCGCGCACCCGATCGTGAGCTGCGCCTGACGATCGGCAGCCGCCGTTTCATCCTGACCGGCAATGGCGCACACGGCTGGGCCAGTGGCCCGCGGATGGATGCTGCGATCGTCGCCGCAATGCGGTCGGCGCCGAGCATGAGCGTCGAAAGCGGTACCACCGCTGGCGGCGCGATCGCCGACACCTATCGCCTGCGCGGCGCCGCGACCGCGATCGACGCGGCGGCGCTGGGGTGCGCGAAGCTGCGGTGAGGCCGTTTTGGGACACGGCGGAAAACTGCGCAACTTCATTCGCAAATCGCATTCCGCCGCGCGCGTTGCGGGGCGCGGAAGAGCGTCTGTAGCGGTCAGGAGGAAAGCTGTGTCGCACATCATCGCCCGGCAGGCTAGACCGGCGCCATATTGTAGGACAGCCATTTCGGAACGGACGGACGCATGAAGACAATCGGCCTGATCGGCGGTTTGAGCTGGGAAAGCTCGGCGCAATATTACCGGCTGCTCAACGAAGGCGTGCGCGCGCGGCTGGGTGGGCTGCATTCGGCGCGCGTCTTGTTGTTGTCGCTCGATTTCGCACCCATCGCCGAATTGCAGGCGAGCGGCGACTGGGACGTGCTCGACGGACAGATGGCGGATGCCGCGCGATCGCTGACGGCGGGCGGCGCCGACCTGCTCCTGATCTGCGCGAATACGATGCACCTCTGCGCCGAGGCGGTAGAGGACGCGACGCCGGTGCCGCTGCTCCACATCGCCGACCCCGCCATCGCCGCGGTCAAGGCCGCGGGCTTTTCGCGCGTCGGGCTGCTCGGCACCGCCTTCACGATGGAAAAGCCCTTCTATACCGAGCGCATGGCCGCGGCGGGAATCGAGGCCCGAATCCCCGGCGACGCCGATCGCGCGATCGTCCACAGGATCATCTACGACGAGCTGGTGCAGGGCGTGATCCGCGACGCGTCGCGCGCCGAATATCGGCGGATCATCGCCGCGCTGGTCGCCGACGGCGCCGAGGCCATCGTCCTCGGCTGCACCGAAATCATGCTGCTCGTCGGCGAAGCCGATAGCGCGGTGCCGCTGTTCGACACGCTGGCGTTGCACGTCGAGGCGGCGGTCGAGGCCGCGCTCGCCTAGCCGCGGGCGAGCTTCGTCAGTTCGGCCGCGAGGAAATCGAGGACGAGGCGCACACGCGGGACGTGGCGCAGGCGTTCGTGGGTGAGCAGCCAGAGTCCCGTCGTGTCCTCGGTCTTGGGCGGGATGCAGCGGATCAGGTCGGGTTCGCGGTCGGCGATGAAGGCGGGCAGGATGGTGAGGCCCATGCCCGAACGCACCCCCGCGAGCAGCCCCGAGCCCGAGTCATATTGCATCACAACAGATTCCTCGAGCCCGTGCTGGCGCAGCCATGCCTGATAGGGTTCCCAGACGCCGCCGCCACCGCCGATGAAGGGATGCGTCGCAAGCTCGGCGCGGCCGTGCGGGATGCCGTGGAGATCGGCATAGGCGCGGCTGCAATAGACGGTCCAAGGATTGTCGGCGATGCGCCGCCCGACGAGACCCGCGCCCGCGGGCTGCTTGCTGCTGCGGATTGCGATGTCCGCGGCGCCGGCGGCGAGATCGCGCGGCTCGTCCGACGTGTCGAGATGGATATGGATTCCGGGATGCGCGGCGCGCAGGTCGCGCAGGATCGGCGGCAGGACGGTAACCGCGAAGATTTCCATCGTCGTCAGGCTGACCGTGCCACCCGCATCGCGCGACCGCGCGCCCGCCGCGTCGCCGAAGCGGTCGGCGGCATCGCGCACCGCAACCGCGCTCGCCACCATCGCCTCGCCCACCGGGGTCAGCGCATAACCCGCCTGCCGCCGCTCGAACAGGTTGAGGCCGGTCGCCTCCTCGAGCGCGGCGATGCGCCGCGCGACGGTCGTCTGGCTGACGCGCATCGCCTGCGCCGCCGACAGCGTGCTGCCGGTCTCGGCAACGGCCAGAAAGGCCTTCAGGTCGTTCCAATCATACATGCGGTCTTGTGCGACATAATCGCCCCGTCCTCATTCTGCAATTTTGCAGAATGGCCGCGCAACATCGTTGCTCCTTTCGCTCCCGGCGATCGATTAACTCTGTCCTACCGGCTTCCTCCCCTCCTCCCCAGCCGGCCGATGGAGACTCAAGATGCAAAAGCTTCTGATCCTCGCCGCCCTCGCTGCCGTATCGATCGGCCAGCCCGTATCGGCGCAAACCGCCCCCGCGAACCCGAGCGTCGCGGTGGCGCACAAAGACCTCGACCTGCGGACCGCGGCCGGCACCAAGGCGCTCGACCGCCGCATCTGGCGCGCCGTCGTCGAGGTATGCGGCACCGCGCCCGATTTCGACATCGCGGGCAAGAATGACGTGCGGCAATGCCGCCGCGACACAAAGCGCGTCGCCTCCGCACAAGCCGATGTCGTCGTCGCCGATGCGACGCGTGACGCGCCGATCCGGGTCAGCTCGATCCGCAACTGACCGGCGGACCCAAGTTGCAGGGCCCGTCAAAGCCGGGGCCATGATTCGGGCACGATCATGGTCCCGGCTTTTCTTGTGGATTATGTGCCGTCCCACGCCCCTCCCCGGTGGCGTCGAGCCGGACTTCCGCGGCTTTGGTGTGGGAAGCTGCCACACCCAATATTCGTCATCCCCGCGAAAGCGGGGACCCAGAGCGTGCGTAAGCTGATCCCACACTGGGTTCCCGCTTTCGCGGGAATGACGAAGTTATAAGAACCGAAACGTCCGCTTCCGGTCGACAGCTGCCCATAAGATGCCCACGCTACCCCCGCGCGTCGAACGCCATCCGCGCCCTCGCGACCTTTTCCAGATTGGCCTCCGCCCACACCCACACGCCGCAAAAGGCCTCGCCGAGGCTGTGGCCGAGGTCGGTCAGGCAATATTCGACCTTCGGCGGCACCACGGGGTGCACCGTCCGCACGAGCAGCCCGTCGCGCTCCATCTGACGCAGCGTCTGCGTCAGCATTTTCTGGCTGATGCCGGGAACGCGCCGTCCCAATTCGGTGAATCGGCAGGTGCCGTGATCCTCCAGCTCTTCGAGAACGAGCAGCGTCCATTTGTCGGCGACTCGGCCGATCAGTTCGTTGACGAGCGTTTCGACGCGCGGATCGACCGGCGCATTCGGATCATAGGATATTTTTTCGGGCGTGGGCATGGCGGAAAATCCAAATCTCTCTTTCCGGTAACTATGGCACTTTTGGGTGCCTACTTCCTTTTGGAGAGTATAGGGATATTCAGGCCTCCTCACCACCCCGAAGGAGGCCATCCATGAAAACCACAGGCAACACCATCCTCGTCACCGGCGGCGGTTCGGGCATCGGACTCGCGCTCGCACAGCGGTGGCACGACGCGGACAACACGGTGATCATAACCGGGCGCAATGCCGACAAACTGGCGGCCGCCACCATCGGCCGCGCGAACATGCACGCGGTGTCGCTCGACGTCACCGACCCCGACGCGATCGCGGCCTTTGCCGTCGCGGTCGTCGCGCGCTTTCCTTCGCTCAATGTCCTCGTCAACAACGCCGGCATCATGAATGCCGAGGATGCGAGCACCAAGCGCGACCTGACGCAGGCGGAAGCGACTGTTGTCACCAACATCCTCGGCCCGATCCGACTGACCGACGCGCTGGTCGACCATCTGGCGGCGCAGGCGGACAGCGCGATCGTCAACGTCACGTCGGGGCTCGCCTTCGTGCCTTTCCCCAAGGCACCGACCTACTCGGCGACCAAGGCCGCGATGCACAGCTATTCGGTCGCGCTGCGCATCCAGCTCGAAGGCAAGGTCGAGGTTATCGAGTTGGCGCCGCCCGCGGTGCGTACCGACCTGACCCCCGGCCAGTCGACGCGCGAGGGCTATATGCCGCTCGACGAGTTCGCCGACGAGGTAATGGCGCTGTTCGCGGTGGAGCCGACGCCCGAGGAGATCCTGGTGCAGAACGTCATGCCGCTGCGCAATGCCGAGGCGAACGGGACGGTGCCACAGGTGCTGGCGATGCTGAAGTCGCTGTAACGGGCAGGAAAGGGCCGTTTGCCGCCGGGGCTGGCGCAAACGGCGCTTTGCCACTATATGGCCGCGCATCATGCAGATTCCCGGCCATATCGACCCCGTCACGACGGGCACCGTTCCCTTGCGCGGCGGCAACCGCATCGACCTTGTCGGGCTGACGCGCGACGCGATCGGCGGCGTGCTGGTCGAGGCGGGTCTCGACGCCAAGGGCGCGAAGCTGCGTGCCAAGCAAATCTGGCACTGGATCTATCACCGCGGGGTCACCGATTTCGAGGCGATGACCGACATCGCCAAGACGATGCGTCCCTGGCTGACCGACCGTTTCATCATCGGTCGCCCGACGGTGCGCGAGGCGCAGGTGTCGAACGACGGCACGCGCAAATGGCTGCTCGCCGCCGCAGACGGCCAGGAATATGAGATGGTCTTCATCCCCGACGCCGATCGGGGAACCTTGTGCGTGTCGAGCCAGGTCGGCTGCACATTGAACTGCCGTTTCTGCCACACCGGCACGATGCGCCTCGTCCGCAATCTCGGCGCGGGCGAGATCGTCGGGCAGGTGCTGCTCGCGCGTGACGCGCTCGGCGAATGGCCCAAGGGAACCATGGCGGGCTTCGGCGCCGATCCGGAGGACGAAGATTATGACGACGAGGCGGGACACTATACCGCCGACGGCCGGATGCTCACCAACATCGTGATGATGGGCATGGGCGAACCGCTGTATAATTTCGACGAGGTCAAGGGCGCGCTCAAGATCGTGATGGACGGCGACGGGCTCGCACTGTCGAAGCGCCGGATTACGCTGTCGACGAGCGGCGTCGTCCCGATGATGGCGCGCGCCGGCGAAGAGATCGGCGTCAACCTCGCGGTGTCGCTGCACGCGGTTTCGAAGGAAATCCGCGACGAGATCGTGCCGCTCAACCGCAAATATGGCATCGAGGAACTGCTGCAGGCGTGCGCCGACTATCCGGGCGCGAACAATGCGCGGCGCATCACCTTCGAATATGTGATGCTCAAGGACAAGAATGACAGCGATGAGGATGCGCGCGAGCTCGTCCGGCTGATCAAGCAATACAAACTGCCCGCGAAGGTCAATCTGATCCCCTTCAACCCCTGGCCCGGCGCACCTTATGAATGCTCGTCGCCCGAGCGCGTGCGCGCATTCAGCAGCCTGATCTTCAAGGCGGGGATTTCGGCGCCGGTGCGTACGCCGCGCGGGCGCGACATCATGGCCGCGTGCGGGCAGCTCAAGAGCGCAGCGACCAAGCCGACTCGCGCCGAACTCGACCGGATCGCCGAAGAAAAACAGGCCGCGCTGGGATAAGCCCGCTGCGCTGCAAGGCGTCGATCCGGCGCGTGATCATCCGATCATATCGTCGATTTTCCGCCAATGTCGCGGAATTGCGAACGCATACCTATTCTATACTGTGTGGTAAAAATAACACAGGTAAGAAAATTGTCACATTCTGAACGATCCATTCATTGCAGCGACAGGCGCGAACCCCATTTACGAGGCGGGCCGCGACCCAAAGGGCACGGTTCCGGATTAAGCAGAAGGAAAAGAACATGAAGAAATTCGCAGTTGCAGCCGCTCTCCTGACGGCCATCGTTGCAACCCCCGCCATGGCACAGGGCGAAGGCCGCGTCGAAGTTCGCGGCGGCTATGTCACGGGCAGCGGCCTCGACGACGCCACGCTTGGCGCCGCGGCCGGCTATGATTTCGACCTCGGCTCGACGGCATTCGCTGGCGCCGAAATCGCAGGCGACAAGGTGCTGATCGACGGCGCCAAGGTCCAGTTCTCGTCGGGTGCCCGCCTCGGTGCCAAGGTCGGCGCCAACGGCAAGGCCTATGTCAACGGCGGCTACACCTTCGGCCAGATCGACGATCCCTATGTCGGTGCCGGTTACCAGCACAAGCTGGGCCAGAACCTGTACGCCAAGGCCGAATATCGCCACCAGTTCATCGAGAACTTCAGCGACTTCGACACCTTCGCAGTCGGCGTCGGCTTCGCTTTCTGATTTTTCGGACAGCGATGAAACAGGAAGGGGCGGCCTCGCGGTCGCCCCTTTTCTTTTGTGCGCGATCCGGCCACGGTAAGCCGATGACGGCATGGGCTTATATCGGCGCGGCGCTCGCCGAAATCGCAGGCTGCTTCGCTTTCTGGGCGTGGCTGCGCATGGACAAGCCGGTGTGGTGGCTCGCCCCCGGAATGGCGTCGCTGGCGCTGTTCGCTTACCTGCTCACGCTCGTCGACGCCGAACATGCCGGGCGCACATATGCGGCCTATGGCGGCGTTTATATCGTGGCGGCGCTGGTGTGGCTGTGGGCGGTCGAGGGTATCAAGCCCGACCGCTGGGACCTGATCGGCGCAGCCGTGTGCCTCGGCGGTGCGGCGATCATATTGTTCGGGCCGCGCGCGAGCTAGCCCGTATTCGGCAACGCCTGCTCGACCAGCGGCGCCAGCCCCTCGGCGACGACCTTCACCCCCTTGGCGTTGGGATGGAGATTATCGGCGAGCATCAGCGCCTTGTCGGTGACGACATTGTCGAGGATGAACGGATAGAAGCTCGCCTCATATTTCGACGCGAGTTCGGGATAGATGGGGTTGAACTTGCCCGCATAGTCGCTGCCGAGATTGGGCGCCGCCATCATGCCCGTGAGCAATACCGGGATTTCGCGTTTTTTGAGTTCGGCAAGCATCGCATCGAGATTGGCGCGCGTCTGGTCGGGACCGATACCGCGTAACATGTCGTTGCCGCCGAGCCCGAGCACGACGAGCGCGGGCTTCGCCTTTGCGTTGTCGAGCACATAGGTCAGCCGCTGGCGCCCCGCGGCGGTCGTGTCGCCCGAAACGCCCGCATTCTGGACGCGCGCAACGACACCGTCGTCGGCGAGCGCGGCCTGCAGTTGCGGCGCAAGCCCTTCCTTCGGTCCAAGCTGGTAGCCGGCATAGAGGCTGTCACCGAACGCAATGACGAGCGGCGCATCGGCGGGGACCGCGGGCGCCGCCTTCGCCGCGACCTTGTCGTTGGTCGAAGCCGGCGGGTTTTCCGCCGATCCGCATGCGGCGAGCGGTTGGCAAAGCGCGATTGCGCAACCATATATCAGGAAAGAGCGCCATCCGGCCGTTCTCATTTCAAAGGGTCCTCTCCTTGCCCGACGCCCAACGACAATCGCCGAACGTGGCGATCGCCGCCCATAATGTGACGCTCACGCTTGGAAGCGACAAGGCCCCGGTTGAAATTTTACGCGGCGTCGATCTCGAGGTCGAAGCCGGCACATCGGTCGCGCTGCTCGGCCCGTCGGGGTCGGGCAAAAGTTCGCTGATGGCGGTGCTAGCGGGGCTCGAGCGCGCCAATGGCGGCAGCATCAACGTCGCGGGGCTCAATTTTGCGACGCTGGACGAGGACGACCTCGCCCGCGCGCGCCGCGGCCGGATCGGCATCGTGCTCCAGGCCTTCCACCTGCTCCCGACGATGACCGCGCTCGAAAATGTCGCGGTGCCGCTCGAACTCGCCGGCCTCGCCGACCCCTTCGGCCGCGCCGCCGCCGAGCTCGAAGCCGTCGGCCTCGGCCACCGCCTCACCCATTATCCCGCACAGCTTTCGGGCGGCGAGCAGCAGCGCGTCGCGATCGCGCGCGCGATGGCAAGTTCGCCCGCGATCATCTTTGCCGACGAACCGACCGGCAACCTCGACACCGCGACCGGCCACGCGATCATCGACCTGATCTTTGCGCGCCGCGCCGCCCTCGGCGCGACGCTGCTGATCATCACGCACGATCCCGAACTCGCCGAGCATTGCGACCGCGTCGTCGTGATGCACGACGGCAAGATCGAAGAGCGGGTCGCTTAAATGCTGCCCCTCGCCACGCTCTGGCGGATCGCGCGACGCGACCTCGCGACGCGCATCCGCGGCCTGCGCCTGCTCGCGGTCTGCCTGTTCCTCGGCGTCGCGACGCTCGCGGCGATCGGCAGCCTGACAAGCGGCATCACCTCCGAACTCGAAGTGCGCGGGCAGACGATCCTTGGCGGCGACGTCGAATTCGGCCTGCCACAGCGTCAGGCAAGCGCCGACGAAATGGCGGGCTTCCGCCGCGTCGGCACACCATCGGCGACGATACGGATGCGCGCGATGGCCAATGCGCCGGGCGGCGACGCGCTGCTTTCCGAATTGAAGGCGGTCGACGCCGCCTACCCGCTCTATGGCACGATGCGGCTGGAAAGCGGCGCGCGCAAAGGCCCGCCGCCGCCGGGCGGCATCTGGATTGGCAAGGATCTGGCGTCGCGCCTCGACCTCAAGGTCGGCGGCGAGGTCAAGTTCGGCGACAAGATGTTCCGCATCGACGGCGTGATCGCCGAAGAACCCGACCGGCTCGGCGAAGGCTTCACCCTCGGCCCCGTCGCGATCATCGGTCTCGCCGACCTGCCCGCGACGCAGCTCGTCCAGCCGGGTAGCCTGTACGAAAGCAAATATCGCATCCGCCTGCCCGATAGCGCCAATCCCGAAGCGGTCGGCAAGGCACTGACCGCCGAATTTCCCGACGCCGGCTGGGACATCACCGACAGCAGCAACGGTGCTCCCGGCACGCGGCGCTTCATCGAGCGGATGGGGCAGTTCCTGTCGCTCGTCGGCCTCGCCGCGCTGGTGATCGCGGGCATCGGGGTCGGCAACGGCGTCGCGAGCTATCTCGCGGGCAAGCGTCCCGGCCTCGCGACGCTGAAGGTGCTCGGCGCCGACAGCGCCGCCGTACTGCGCATCTATGGCTTGCAGATTTTGGCGGTCGCGGCGGTGTCGATCCTCGCCGGGCTGGCCGTCGGCGCGATTGCGCCGCTCGCGATCAGCGCCATCGCTGGCGATGTGCTGCCGGTGCGGCCGGGGTTCGCGCTCTATCCGCTGCCGCTCGCCGTCAGCGCGGCCTATGGCCTGCTCATCGCCATCGCCTTTGCGCTCCCGCCGCTCGCGGCGACGAAGCACGTACCCGCGGCAGGCCTCTACCGCGCGACGGTCGACCGCGCGGCGCGGATCGACCGGCCGGCGCTGGCCGCCGTCGCCGCCGCCTTCCTCGCGATCGTTGCGCTCGCGGTCGGCACCGCGCGCGAGCCCTTGTTCGCTTTGGGCTTCATCGGCGCGGCGGTCGGCCTGTTGCTGATCCTCGTCGGGCTCGGCTGGCTGGTGCGCCGCACCGCGAGCCGCCTGCCGCGACCGAAACGTCCCTTGTTCCGCCTCGCGCTGGCGAACCTGCATCGGCCGGGCGCTGCGACGGGCGCGCTCGTCGTCGCGCTCGGGCTGGGCCTGACGCTCTTCGTCACGCTCGCCGCGATCCAGACGAGCATCACCGCCGAGATCACGCGCACCGTGCCGCAGCGGGCGCCGAGCTTTTTCGTGCTCGACGTCCCGCGCGACGCGGCGGCGCAATTCCGTTCGATGGTAATGGGCGCGGCCCCCGACGCACAGATCAACATGATCCCCGCGCTGCGCGGCAGCGTCACCGAATTTCGCGGGCAGCGCGTCGACGAACTTGCCGAACTGCCCGAGAACGCCTGGGTGCTGCGCGGCGACCGCGGGCTGACCTATAGCCCCGTCCTGCCGAACGGCAGTGAACTGGTGAGCGGAAAATGGTGGGCGGCCGATTACAAGGGCCCGCCGCTGGTCAGCGTCGAGGAGGAAGTCGCGGCGTCGCTGGGGCTGAAGATCGGCGATACGCTGTCGGTCAACGTGCTGGGGGTCGAGGTTCAGGCGAAAGTCGCATCGACGCGTACCGTGAGCTGGGACAATTTCGGGCTCAACTATGTGCTCGTCTTCTCGCCCGGCACCTTCGACGCCGCGCCGCACAATATGGTCGCGACCGTCGCGGTGGGGTCGCAAGCCGAAATCGAACTCGCGCGCAGCATCCCGCGCGCCTTTCCCTCGGCGTCGCTGATCGCCGTGCGCGACGTGGTGTCGCAGGTCACGACTTTGCTCACGCAGATGAGCCAGGCGATCGCCGCGGCGGCGAGCATCGCGATCCTTGCGGGCATTGCGGTGCTGATCGGCGCGATCGCCGCGAGCCGCGAGCGGCGCGTCTACGACAGCGTCATCCTGAAGCTGCTCGGCGCGACGCGCGGGCAGATATTGGGCGCACAAGCGATGGAATATGCCGTGCTCGCGGCGATCCTTGCGGTGCTCGCGCTCGGGCTCGGGCTGATCGCGGCGCGCTATGTCGTCGTCAGCCTGTTCGACTTCACCTTCGCGCCCGATCCGTTCATCGTCGGCGCGACGTTGGTCGGCGGCGCCGGGCTCGCCTTCCTGATCGGGATCGCGGGAAGCTGGCCGTTGCTGTCGGCGAAGCCCGCGCAGGCGCTCCGTAGCCTCTAGTTCAGGAGGCGGATGACCGCCGACACTGCCGCGACGCCGAGCACGACCGCGACCATCGCCTGCCAGATATGCGGCGGCACGCGGCCGAAGGCGCGTGCGCCGAAATAATTGCCGAACCACATCGGCGCGAACAGGATGACCGCCAGCAAGAAGAGGCGCCAGGTCGCGATCCCGACCCAAAGCGCGGCGAGCGTGCCGGCGATCGCGGTGCCGAAGAAGATGAGCAGCATCGACGCGCGCGCGACCTTGGGCTCCAGATGGCGGCGCAGGTAAAAGGGCACCACCGGCGGTCCCGGCATCGCGGCGAAGCCGGTGAGGATGCCCGACGATATGCCCGTGACGGCAACAGCCGTGCGTCCGGGTCTATGCCCCTCGGGCTGTTTGGGCAGCAGCACTGCAACGAAAGCGCCGACCGCGACGAGCGTGATCAGCAGCCGCGCGACGTCGGGCGTCGTCGCGTCAAGCGCGACCATGCCGACGGGCGTCGCCGCCATCGCAAGGAGCGCGATCGGCACCGCGGTCGCACGATCGGCGTCGGCCATGATGATACGAATGCCGACCGGCCCGATCAGCAGTTGCAACAGGATGCCAAGCACCACCGCCTCGCCGGGTGCGATGATCAGCCCGAGCAAGGGCACGAGGATGATCGCCATGCCGAAGCCGGTCAGCCCGCGCACATAGGCCGCACCAAAGGTCATCGCCGCCGCGCCGGCAACGGTGAGCGGCGCGAGGCCGACGAGGTTCTGGAGGCTGGTCATCGGGATGCGGCTTTCGGTGTGAGCGTGACCAGCCACGCGTCGGGCGGGGTGTTGAAGCGAAGCGGCAACAGGCTGGTCCCGAGCCCGGCGCCGACGAACACGCGCTGGCCCCTGTCGTCGATATCGCCGCACGCGAAGCGGTCGCCGTAACGCGAAACATAGGTCAAAGCACCAACGAAGGGGAAACGGATCTGGCCGCAATGCGTGTGGCCCGCGAAGACGGCGGCGACGGGGCGCGGCAGGCTCGGGACGATATCGGGGCTATGCGTCAGGAGCAGCGGCACGCCCGGTCCCAGCCTGTCCATCGCGGCGAGCGTCGCGGGGATATCGTCATGTCCCGAATAATCATCGTCGACCCCGCCGACGACCAGCGGGCCAAGCTTCACGGCTTCATTCTGCAGCACGCGCAAACCGCGCTTTTCAAGCTCGCCGCGCAGCGCGTCGGGCCTGAACCAATGGTCGTGATTACCCGGCGCGACGACGACACCCAATGGCGCGCGCAGGCCGCCGAGCGGCGCGACCACCTCGGCGGGCGTATAGATATGCGTCGCACCGCGCCTTTCGCTGACGAGGTCGCCCGCGATCAGAACGAGGTCGGGTTTCAACCGGTTGAGATCGCCGACGAGCCGCACGAGCCGCGCGGGCGGCATATCGGGGCCCGCGACGTGGATGTCCGACAGCAACAAGATCTTGAGCGGCCCCTGCCCCGCCGGCCAGCCGGCGACCTTGACGGTCGCCGTCCGGATCACCGGGTCGCGCGTCGCATTCCAATAGCCCTTCGCGAGAAGCGCCGCACCGGCGAGCACCAGCAACAACAGCCAGCGGCCCCATCGGCGCGGGCGACGCTTCTCCGCCGCGATCAACTGCGCAGATCGGGCGGGGTCGCCTCACCCTTGAGCATCGCGATCGCTTCGGCGAGCGGCATGATGCGCTGGCTGTCCTGCCCGAGCGTGCGGATCGCAACGGTGCCCTCCTCGGCTTCGCGATTGCCGACGACGAGCAGGTACGGAACTTTTGCGAGGCTGTGTTCGCGGACCTTGTAGTTGATCTTTTCGTTGCGAACGTCGCTTTCGGCGCGGATGCCTGCGGCGACGAGCTGCCCCGCCGCGTCCTTCGCATAATCGTCGGCATCGCTGACGATGGTGGCGACGACCGCCTGCACCGGCGCGAGCCAGGTCGGGAAACGGCCGGCGAAATGCTCGATCAATATGCCGATGAAACGCTCATAGGTGCCGAGAATCGCGCGGTGGAGCATCACCGGCCGGTGCCGCTCGCCATCCTCGCCGATATAGCTCGCATCGAGGCGTTCGGGCATCACGCGGTCGGACTGGATCGTCCCGCACTGCCAGGTGCGGCCGATCGCATCGGTCAGGTGGAATTCGAGCTTGGGCGCGTAGAAAGCCCCCTCGCCCGGCAGTTCTTCCCAGCCATAATCGTCGTTCGCCATGCCCGCGCGTTCGACCGCTTCGCGAAGTTCCTGCTCGGCCTTGTCCCACATTTCGTCGGTGCCGAAACGCATGTCGGGGCGCAGCGCGAGCTTCACCGCATATTTTTCGAAGCCGAGCTGCTTGTAGACGCGGTCGAGCAGCGCGCAAAAATCGCGTACTTCCTCGACGATCTGGTCCTCGCGGCAGAAGATATGGCCGTCGTCCTGCGTGAACTGGCGCACGCGCATGATGCCGTGGAGCGCACCGTGCGGTTCGTTGCGGTGGCAGCAGCCCATTTCGGCCATGCGCAGCGGCAGGTCGCGATAGCTTTTCATCCCCTGACGGAAGATCAGGACGTGCGCGGGGCAGTTCATCGGCTTCAGCGCCATCCACTCGGCGCCGTCGGAGACGATCGGACCTTCGTCCTCGATATTCGGCACCTCGTCGGGGATCACGAACATATTCTCGCGATATTTGCCCCAGTGGCCCGATTGTTCCCACTGGCGCGCGTCCATCACCTGCGGGGTCTTGACCTCCTGATAGCCCGAGCCGTCGATCGCGCGGCGCATATAGGCCTCGAGCTCGCGATAGATGCGGTAGCCCTTGGGATGCCAGAAGACGCTACCATGCGCCTCTTCCTGCAAATGGAACAGGTCCATTTCGCGCCCGATCTTGCGATGGTCGCGCTTGGCGGCCTCTTCGAGCCGGACGAGATGCTCATTGAGCTGCTTCTTGTTGAGCCAGCCGGTGCCGTAGATGCGCGAAAGCTGCGCATTCTTCTGGTCGCCGCGCCAATAGGCGCCCGACACGCGCGTCAGCTTGAACGCGGCGGGGTCGAGCTTGCCGGTCGAAGCAAGGTGCGGACCGCGGCACATATCCATCCAGCCCTCACCCGAACGATAGACGGTGAGTTCCTCGCCCTGCGGCAGTTCGGCGGCCCATTCGGCCTTGAAGGTCTCGCCCTCGGCGGCCCATTTGGCGATCAGCTTGTCGCGCTCCCACACTTCCCTCGTGAGGGGGAGGTCGGCGGCGATGATCTTGCGCATCTCTTCCTCGATCAGCGGCAGTTCGTCGTCGCGGAACGGGCCATGCTCGGCGGTCGGCGCGAAGTCGTAATAGAAGCCGTCGTTCGTCGAGGGGCCGAAGGTGATCTGGGTGCCCGGAAACAGGTTCTGCACCGCCTCGGCAAGGACATGGGCATAGTCGTGGCGGAAGAGTTCGAGCGCGTCGGCCTCGTCGCGGCTCGTCACCAGCGCGAGGTTCGTGTCTTCCTCGAGCGGGCGCATGATATCGCGCAGCTCGCCGTCGATCTTTGCGGCGAGCGCAGCCTTCGCAAGGCCCGGTCCGATGTCGGCCGCGATCTGCGCCGCGGTAGTGCCGCGCACGACTTCACGGGCAGAGCCATCGGGAAGGGTGACACGGATCATCTGGGACATCGAAAAACTGGCCTTTCTTGCGCAAAAGTGCGGCGCCCCTTTGCCAGCATGCGATATGGGCGGCAAGGGGCGGATTCACAACAGGACTTGCAATGAGATAATGTATCATTATCTGGCGTGCGAACCCCTCCCGCGAAAGACAGATCATGTGCCTCCCCGCCGCGCGCCCGCGCCTTGCCGACCTGACGGGGCTTGCCCTATCCTTTACCTGCCTGCTCCACTGCCTCGCGCTGCCGCTCGTCCTCCTGCTCGCCCCCGCGCTGAGCCGATGGATCGCGCTGCCCGAGGGCGTTCATGCGGCGATATTGCTGCTGGCCTTGCCCGCAGCGGCGATCGCGATGCGCGATGGGTGGAGACAGCATCGGCGGATCGCGCCCGCAGCGCTCGCGACCATCGGGCTGGGCTTCCTCGCCCTGGGCCTGTCGGCGCACGAGGGGTGGATCGCCGCCGCCGATCCCGAAGCCGCCGACCGCTTGCTGACTTCGATAGGCGCGCTGACGCTTGCCGCCGCGCATCTCGTCAACTGGCGCTGGCGTCACCGCGGCGGCGGGCATAAGCTGCCGGCATGACCGACACCCCGCGCCATCACATCGCCGCAATCCTGCCGTGCAGCGACCTTGAAGCCAGTACCGCCTTTTACGAACAGCTCGGCCTGTCGGTCGTCAGCGACTATGGCACGTACCGCCTGCTCGAAGACGGCAAGGGATGGCAGCTTCACCTGACCAATGAATCGGGTCCGACCTGGCCCAAACGCGACCAGAATCCCTTTGGCCTCTATCTCTACAGCGAACGGGTCGACGAACTGGCCGGGCGCGTGCGCGACGCGATCCTCGGCCCGGTGAAGGCAGCGACGCACAAGCCATGGGGCATGTATGAATTCGCGCTCTCCGATCCCGACGAAACGCTCGTCCGCATCGGCTGGCCGAGCCGTCCGATAGCTTAGCTAAAACAGCACCCTTGTCATTATGTAAATGAAACTTGACCTTTCTGCAGAATGCGATGTAAAACTCCCTTGTCTTTCAGATAAGGAAGTTTGACATGTCCGAAAAGGCTGCAAAAGTTGAAGCCGGCTTTGCGGGTCGCCAGCCGGGCTTGTGGGCGGCCGCCTTCGCGGTAGCGTTGTGCGCGATCGCCTATGCCGAGCATCGCGGCTTTCTGGGCGGCTGGCGTTCGCTACCCTTTGTCGCAGCGGCAACGCTGTTTCTCTTTCCGCTGACGAAGGCGGCGAACAATCGGCAAGCCGCTGCAGGCGCGCTGTCGCCGGCGACGCGGCGATATAATCGCCGCATGTTGATCTGGTCCCTCGGCTATGTCCTGTGCCTGGGTATAGCTATGACCGTTCGCAACTACCTCCACCCGCAAGGCGCGCTGCTATGGGGGATCGCCGTGCTGCCATCGGCACCGATGCTCTTCTTCGTGTGGGTGCTGGCGCGTTATGTCGTCGAGGAAGAGGATGAATATCTGCGCTATCGCCAGACGAGCGCCGCCCTGATCGGCCTCGCACTCGTCCTTCTGGCCGGAACGCTGTGGGGCTTTCTGGAAACGTTCGGCGTCGCCCCGCATGTGCCCGCATGGTGGGTGGTACCGGTCTGGGCAATCGGCCTGGGACTGGGCCAGATGTTAGTGGCGTCGGCCGAACGGCGTGCCGACCGGACATGAAGAACCGCCTGAAAGTCCTGCGCGCCGAACGCGACTGGAGCCAGCAGGATCTCGCCGAGCGACTCGAGGTGTCGCGCCAGTCGGTCAACGCGATCGAGACCGGAAAATACGACCCCTCGCTCCCCCTCGCCTTTCGCATTGCCGACCTTTTCGACATGCGGATCGAAGAGATTTTCCTGCGAAGCTGACCGGCAACCTTGCCCCCCCGCCCGCGCCCCGCTAGGGCGGCGGCAGCCGGAAAGGAGCCGTCCCCATGTTCAAGCGCCTGTTCGTCGACCATCCGAAGAGCGTCGATGAAAATTACATCGAGCATTTCGGAGTCGCGTCGAAATTCGGCGTCACGATGATCTATGGCGGTCTGTGCGCGCTCGTCCACGCGGTCGTTCCCGGCTGGTGCATCACCACGGGCAGCGACACGATCCAGCGGCTGAACCACATCATGGTCGAAAAGCGGCGCGCCAAAGGGCAGGCCGTGATGCAGATGAGCACGATCGACTGGGTCATCTGATCCCGGTGGACGCTGCCCCCGATTATCTCGACCGTCCGGGCCGCCCGCGGCTCGCCTTTCGCTATACGCCGGGCACCGGTCCGACGATCGTCTTCCTGCCCGGTTACATGTCCGACATGGCGGGGGGCAAGGCGACCGCGCTGTTCGACTGGGCGGTGGCCGAGGGTCATGCGTGCCTGCTGCTCGACTATGCCGGATGCGGGCTGTCGGACGGGCTGTTCGCCGACCAGACCCTCCTCGACTGGCGTGGCGACGTGCTCGACCTGATCGATGCGAAGGCCGAGGGCCCCGTCGTCATCGTCGGATCGTCGATGGGCGGCTGGCTGATGCTACTCACCGCCTTGGCACTCGTGCAGCGCGACGGCTCCGCCCGCGTCGCCGGGCTGGTCGGCATCGCGGCAGCGCCCGATTTCACCGACTGGGGGTTCAGCGACGCCGAGAAGGCGATCATCTTCGCCGAGGGCGCGCTGATCGAGGAAACGCCGTACAGCGACCAGCCCTATTTGACGACGCGGGGCTTCTTTCAGTCGGGCGAGGCGAACCGGCTGCTGGCAAGCGAAATCCCCATCACCTGTCCCGTCCGCCTGCTCCACGGCGAAGAGGATGGCGACGTGCCGTCCGAGATCAGCCTGCGCCTGTCGGCGGCACTTGCCAGCACGGACGTACAGGTGACGCTGGTGAAGGGCGGCGACCACCGCCTGTCGCGCGATACCGACATCGCGCTGCTGATCGACACCGTCGCGCGTATCGCGACAAATTAGACACCGTCGCGCGTATCGCGACAAATTGGACCCCGTCGCGCGGCTCGCGACAAATTAGAGGAACATCATGGCTCGCAGCGATTTCAAATTCAGCGTCAAGAAGCGCGTCCGTTATGCCGAGATCGATGCCCAGGCCGTGGTGTTCAACAGCCGCTACCTCGAATATTTCGACATCGGGATCACCGAATATTGGCGCGCCGCGGGCGTTTATGAGCAATGGCCAGCCAACAGCAGCCCCGAATTCCACGTCGCACGCGCCGAGGTCGACTATAAGGTCCCGATCCTGCTCGACGAAGAGATCGACATTTGCGTGCGAGCCGCGCGCGTCGGCAAAAGCTCGATGACCTTCCTGTTCGAACTGCACGGCGCCGGTAAAGACGACCTGCGCGCCAGCGGGCAGCTCATCAACGTCCATGTCGCCGAGGCGCAGGGCGCACCGGCGCCGGTGCCGGACGAATTCCTATTCCTGTTCGAAGCGTTTGAAGGACGCGCCCTTCGCGCCTAATATAAGCGGATGATCAAATATCTTCACACGATGATCCGCGTGTCGGATCCCGATGCCACGGTCGAATTCTTCAAGCTGATCGGGCTCGAAGAAACGCGCCGCTTCGACAGCGAGCAGGGACGCTTCACCCTCATCTTCCTCGCCGCCCCCGGGCAAGGCGACGTCGCCGAGGTCGAGCTGACCTATAACTGGCCCCCCGCCGACGGCAGCGCGCCCGAGGAATATACGGGCGGGCGCAATTTCGGGCATCTTGCGTACCGCGTCGACGATATCTATGCGACGTGCCAGCGGCTGATGGACGCCGGGGTGACGATCAACCGCCCGCCGCGCGACGGCCATATGGCTTTCGTGCGCTCCCCCGACGGCATTTCGGTCGAACTGCTCCAGGAAGGCCATCTGCCGCCGCAGGAACCCTGGGCCTCGATGCCCAACACGGGCGCCTGGTAGGAGCCGTGCGATGCCGGGCCTGTTGATCAATATCGACGTGCCCGACCTTGCCAAGGCTGAGCATTTTTACACTGCGGCGCTGGGCCTGACCGCCGGGCGCCGCTTCGACGACGATATCGTCGAACTGCTCGGCAGCGACGTTCCCATCTATCTGATCCGCAAGCCAGCGGGGTCGGCGATCGGCCCCGGTGGCGGCGACTTTCGCCGGTACAACCGCCACTGGACGCCGGTGCATCCCGACTTTTCGGTCACCGGCCTCGATGCAGCGATCGCCAGAGCCGTCGCCGCGGGCGCGGTGCAGGAGGGCGAGACATTGGATCTCGCCTATGGCAGACAGGCGATGTTCGCCGACCCGTTCGGCAATGGATTCTGCCTGATCGAGTTCAACGCCCAGGGTTATGACGCCCTTCTGAGCTGAGCAGGCGGACCAAGGCCCCGGCGCCTCCGCTCCGTCTTGAAGGGGCGAGACGCTGGAAAGGAGATATCATGGCTGCGCTGGACATCGTCCGTATTCCCGTTCTCAGCGACAATTATGTCTGGCTGGTCCATGACCCCGAAAGCAAGGCGACGATGGTCGTCGACCCCGCGGTTGCCGAGCCCGTTCTCGAAGCCGCTGCGGCACGCGGCTGGACGATCACCGATATCTGGAACACCCACTGGCACCCCGACCACACCGGGGGCAACGCGGCGATCAAGGAAGCGACAGGGTGCACGATCACCGGCCCCGCTGCGGAATATGCGCGCATCCCGACGCTCGATGTGCAGGTGAAGGGCGGCGACAAGGTCAAGCTCGGCAACCATGTCGCCGACGTCTGGGACGTCCCCGCGCACACTGCAGGCCACATCGCCTATCATTTCGCGCGCGACGCCGCGATCTTCGTCGGCGACACGATGTTCGCGATGGGTTGTGGCCGCCTGTTCGAGGGCACCGCCGAACAGATGTTCGCGAATATGCAGAAACTCGGCACGCTCGACGACGCGACGCGCGTCTATTGCGCACACGAATATACGCTGTCGAACGCGCGCTTTGCGGTGAAGGTTGAGCCCGACAATGTCGCGCTCGCCGAGCGGCTGGCCGCGGTCGAGTCCGCACGCGCCGCGGGCGAGGCGACGGTGCCGACGAGCATCGGCGAAGAGCGCGCGACCAACCCCTTTTTGCGTGCGCCGAATGCCGCCGAACTCGGCCGTATCCGCGCACTCAAGGATGCGGCATAATGCCGCTTCAGCGCCCATTCATCTGTCCCGGCCATATTGGCCGATCACAAGGAGCATTTTCATGGCGAAGCTGAACCTGATGGCCGCCGCGCTGTTGACCGCGGCCGTGCCGCTGGTCGCCGGCTGCGCGCCCGCCGGATCGGGTGAGCCCGGCGCGGCGGCGCTGACCCCGAAACAGGCCGAACAGCTCGACAAGCAGCTCGCGGGCAAGGTCCCCGGCGAGCCGGTCAAATGCCTGCCCAATTATCGCAGCAGCGACACGATCCGCGTGTCGGACAATATCCTGCTGTACCGGTCGGGCGGTAACCTCGTTTACCGCAACGACCTGAGGAGCAGCTGCCCGGGCCTTGCGCGCGACAGCGACATCATGGTCGTCCGCCAGTTCGGGTCGTCGACCTGCGCCGGCGATTTCTTCCACCTCGTGGACCGGTCGAGCGGCATTCGCGGACCGACATGCGTTTTCGGTGAATTCGTCCCCTATCGCAAACCGGCGGGGGACAAAGGCTGAGCCACGGGTTCAGTCGCAGGCGGGGTCCGGTTTGCGCCGAGCTCTTCGGGTCGCACCCCCGCCTGCTCTGATGATCACGCCCTGTAAAGGGCCGCGATCTTGTCTTCGTAGACCTGCCGCAGGATATGGCGGCGGATTTTCATCGACGGCGTCATCTGCTCATTCTCGATCGTGAAGGGCTCGTCCGCGAAGTCGAACTTGCGGACCTTTTCGATTACCGAAAGCTGGCCGTTGACCCGGTCGACCGCAGCGCGCAGTGCGGCGCGGAACTTCTCATGCTCGCGGAGCAGCTTGAGGTCCTTGGGCAGCCCTTCGGCCTCGGCCCATTCGGCCATCCATTCGGGATCGGGCACAAGGATGCCGACAAGGTGCGGCCGCTTGTCGCCATAGACCATCGCCTGCAAAATCTCGGGCTGGAGCGTCAGCATGCCCTCGACGCGCTGCGGCGACACATTGTCGCCCTTGTCGTTGACGATCAGATCCTTCTTGCGGTCGGTGATGACGATGCGGCCCTTGTCGTCGATATGCCCGATGTCGCCGGTGTGGAGCCATCCGTCCACGAGCACACGCTCGGTTTCGGCCTTGTTGCGCCAATAGCCCTTCATCACCAGTTCGCCGCGGACGAGGATTTCGCCGTCGTCGGCGATGCGGACCTCGGTGTTCATCAGCGGCGGGCCGACGGTGTCCATCTTGATCCCGGCACTCGGACGGTTGCAGCTGATCACCGGGCCGGCTTCGGTCTGGCCATAGCCTTGCAGCAGGGTCAGTCCGATCGAGTGAAAGAAGACGCCGATTTCGGGATTGAGCGGCGCGCCGCCCGACACCAGCGCCTTCATCCGGCCGCCGAAGCGCTTGCCGATCTTCGGGCGGAACAATTTGTCGAGGATCAGGTCGACGGGGCGGTCGAGGATGCCCATCCGCCGCTCATAATCCTTTTCGCCGACGCGCAGCGCCTGATTGAGCATCCAGTTGGCGAGCTTGCCCTGCTTCTCGACGGACTTGATCATCCGCGCGCGGATCACCTCGAACAGGCGCGGCACGACGACCATGATCGTCGGGCGCGTCTCCTCGATGTTCGAGACGAGCTTTTCGAGGCCTTCGCTATAGTAGATTTGCGCGCCGACCATGATCGGCAGGAACTGGCCGCCCGAATGTTCATAGGCATGGCTCAGCGGCAGGAAGGAGAGGAACACCTCTTCGTCGCCGATGCCGAAATCATTGACGAGCACTTCGGCCGCGCCTGCGGCATTGTGCAGGATCGCGCCGTGATGCTGCATCACCCCGCGCGGCGCGCCGCCGGTGCCGCTGGTGTAGATGAGGCAGGCAGTATCTTCGCGTTTCACCCCGAGCCCGCGCGCCTTCGTCTCTTCTACCCACGCCTCTCCGCCCGCGACGAGCGGGTCCCAGTCGTGGATCGAGACTTCGCCCTGTTGGCCGACGCGCAGGCTTTCCATGCTGATGACGATGTGCGCTTCGGAGCGCATCACCGCAGGCATCAGCGTGCGCGCGAGCTTTGCGGTCGAGACGATCACCGCCTTCGCGCCGCTGTTGTCGAGGATATGCTGGTGGTCGCGTTCGGTGTTGGTCGTATAGGTCGGGACGGTGATGCAGCCCGCGGCCATGATGCCTAGGTCGGCGATGCACCATTCGGGCCGGTTCTCGCTGACGAGCACCACCCGGTCGCCGTCCTTGAGGCCCAGTTCGCGCAGATGATGCGCGAGCGCCGCCACCTGGTTGGCGACCTGCCGCCAGCTCAGCGGGTGCCAGGCGCGATCGGCCTTGCGCCACAGGAAGGGATCTTCGCCGCCGCGCCCCGCACGGTCGAAGAACATCGCGACCAGACTCGGAAAATGGTCGAGATGGGGATTTGCAAGCTTCATTCTGCCTCTCTCCAGGGAGATTTCATTGCTTCTGTTTTGTTATCGTTGATTAATTCTGCGCCGGCGCGCCGTCGATCGACGAGCTGCCGGGGCCGCGCGGATCGGCAGCGCCGCGCCAGCCGGCCGTCGTGTGCTCGACCGCGTTGAGCTTTGACCCGAGGCTGGTCGCGGTGAAGCTGTAACCGAACGGTTTCATCTTCGCGGCGATCGCCTTGCCCGCGTCATTATTCTCGATCAGCACGCCGTCCTTCCCGAAGAAAAGGTTCGGCAGCTCCATCGCCTGCTTCGCGTCGAGTCCCCAGTCGAGCACGCCGACGAGCACCTTGGTCACGTGCATGATGATGCGCTTGCCGCCCGCCGAGCCGACCGCGAGCACGACCTTGCCGTCGGGGCCGTAGACGACCGTTGGCGACATCGAGGAGAGCGGACGCTTGCCCGCTTCGACCCGGTTCGCGGTCGGCACCCCGCCCTCGGTCGGCGCGAGATCGAAATCGGTGAGCTCGTTGTTGAGGAAATAGCCGTTCGCCATCAGCTGGCTGCCGAAGATGCTTTCGATCGTCGAGGTCATCGACACGAGATTGCCGTCCTTGTCGACGGTCACGAAATGCGTCGTCCCCTGCTCCTCGACCGGCGGCGCGGCCGCGCGCGGCTTCGCGCCCGGCGGGGTGCCGGGTTCATATTTTCCGGCGGCGCCATAGGGCGAGATGAGCTGGCGGCGCTCGGCGAGATAGCTCTTGTCGAGCAGGCCCTTCACCGGGACGTCGACGAAATCGCCGTCGCCCAGATAAGCGGCGCGGTCGGCGTAGGAGAGCTGCATCGCTTCCGCGAGCAAATGCCAGCTCATCGGATTGTCCTTGCCCATCGTCTTCATGTCCCAGCCCTCGATCATGCCGAGGATGCCGAAGACGGTGGTCGCGCCCGACGAAGGCGGACCCATGCCGCACACCTTGTAGATGCGATAGGTGGTGCAGACCGCGGGGCGCTCCTTCGCCTTGTAGGCGGCGATATCCTTGACGGTCAGCTGGCTTGGATGGCGCGGCGCCTTGGCGACCGCATCGCTGATCGCCTTGGCATTGGCGCCGGTGTAGAAGGCGTCGGGACCGCGCGCCGCAATCTCGCGGAGCAGCTTGGCATAAGCGGGATTCTTGATCCGCGTGCCCACCGGCGCGGGCTTGCCATCAACGTAATAGATCGCCTGCGGCGCGGGAAATTCCTTCCACATCGGCTCGAACTGGACGAGCCAGGTGTTGAGCGCGGGGGTGACGATGAAGCCTTCTTCGGCAAGCTTGATCGCGGGCTGGAACAGCGCCTTCCATTCGAGCTTGCCCCATTTCTTGTGCGCCATTTCCATCAGCCGCACATTGCCGGGAACGCCAACCGACAGCCCGCCCGGAATGACGTCCATATAGCCGCGCGCCTTGCCGTCGGGGCCGAGGAAGCGTTCGGGTTTCGCCGCCGCGGGCGCCATTTCGCGTCCGTCGATCGTCGAGATGCTGCCATCCTTGGCATTGTGATGGGTCATGAAGCCGCCGCCGCCGATACCGCTCGACTGCGGTTCGACGAGCGTCAGCACCGCAACCATCGCGATGGCGGCGTCGGCGGCGGTGCCACCCTGATGCAGAATCTCGCGCCCCGCCTCGGTCGCGCGCGGATCGGCGGACGAGGTCACGCCCTGCGCGAGCACGGGGGCGCTGACGGTAACGGAAAGGAGGGCGGCGAGCGGGAGGAATCTTTTCAACATGCGCGCGACATTGGCGTGGGGTTGGGGTCAACGCAACCCTTGTTCCCCTCCGCGTGCGCGAGCGAGGCGAACCGCTTATTCCGTCCCCACCGCGTCCGACACACGCGCAAAACCGTCACGCGTCGCAAGCTTTTCGAGGCCATGCGCGATCCGGGCGGCGAGGCCGGGGCCTTCATAGACCATCGCCGAATAGATCTGGATCAGGCTGGCTCCCGCACGGATGCGTTCCCACGCCTGTTCGGGCGAGGCGATGCCCCCCGCCGCGACCAGCGCCAGCTTTCCTCCACTCGCGCTGCGGAAATCCCTGACCCGCTGCAGCGCCAGTCCGGCGAGCGGCGCGCCCGAAAGCCCGCCCGCCTCCTCCGCATGACGTGAAGCGAGCGCGGGGCGTACGATCGTCGTGTTCGACACGATCACCGCGGCGAGCCCCTTGTCGAACGCGACCGCAACGATATCGTCGATATCGGCGGGCTCGAGATCGGGTGCGACTTTGAGGAACACCGGCTTCGCGGACCCTGCGGGCTGCGCCGCGGCGACGCCGTCGAGCAAGGCTTCGAGCGCGCCCTTGTCCTGCAGAGCGCGCAGCCCAGGCGTGTTGGGCGAGCTGATATTGACCGTCAAATAGTCGGCGAGCGGCGCCATCGCCGCGGTGCCCTTCGCATAATCGGCAATGCGGTCGGCGCTGTCCTTGTTCGCCCCGATGTTGATCCCGAGCGGCACCGGCAGCCCATAGCGGCGGAGGCACCGGATTCGCTCGGCCGCCTTTTCCTGCCCGCCGTTGTTGAAGCCCATGCGGTTGATCACCGCGCGATCCTCGACGAGGCGGAACAGGCGCGGGCGCGGATTGCCTTCCTGCGGCAGCGGCGTGAGCGTGCCCACCTCGACAAAGCCGAAACCGAAATGCGGCATGACGTGCGCGACGCGCGCATCCTTGTCGAAACCCGGCGCGAGGCCGACGGGGTTCGGGAATCTCAATCCCGCAAGCTCGGTCGCGAGCGCGGGGCTGGTCAGCGCGTGCCGCGCACGCGGCAGCGGTTGCAGCGCGCCGAGCGTGAGATTGTGCGCCGCCTCGCCATCGGTGGCGTGGACGATCGGGCGGACGAGCGCATAGGCGCTATCGGTGAGCGAGGCGAAGAGCGACATGGCCCCGCCATTGCGCGCACGGTGACGCTATGGCAAGTCCCCTGCACATCGGAAAAACCGGGAGAAATTCGTGTCGCACCTCAAGATTATCGCTCGCTTGTCCACCGGCCTCGCGCTGTTCGCCGTGGCGGGCTGTGCGCCGTCCGCAGTGCAGGAAGCACCCGCCGTCGCCGCACCGGCGCCCGTTTCCGATGCCGCGCCCGCGGGTGCGAACCTCGCGCAATTCTTCGACAATTATGACGCGGCGCAGCTTTCGCTCACCCCGCAAGGCAAGGCCTATCGCGGCATTCGCGATGCCGATTATGGCAAGTGGAACGACGTCAGCGACGAAGCCGCGGTCGCGTCGCACAAGCTGCAACAGGCGACGGCCGAGGCGATGCGCGGCAGCTTCGATCCCAAGACGATGTCCGCCGACGATGCGCTGTCGTTCGAACTGTTCAACGCGCAGGCCGCGCGCGCCGACCGCCTGTTCCCCTATCGCAGCCATGGCTATGTCTTCGACCAGATGAACGGCGCGCAGAGCCAGCTTCCCGCCTTCCTGATCAACATCCACCGCGTCGCAAACGTCGCCGAGGCCGAAGCCTATGTGTCGCGCATCCGCGGCCTCGGCCCCGTGCTCGACGCGCTGTCGGCGCAGTCGGCCGAACGCGCGGCGAAAGGCGTCCAGCCGCCGAAATGGGTCTATGCCTATTTGATTTCCGACATCGGCAACCTGCAGAAGCCTGATAATGCGGTGGTCGAGGACATCGCGGCAAAGGTCGGCAAGCTCGACATCGACGCCGCCGAAAAGGCGCGGCTGATCGCGGCCGCGAGGGCGGCGTGGAACGAAAGCGCCGGCCCCGCCTATGGCCGCCTGCTGACCGAGATGAAGCGCCAGCAGGCGATCGCCCCGACCCAGGACGGCGTCTGGCGCCTGCCCGACGGCAAGGCCTATTATGAGGCGCTGCTCGCCAACTACACGACGACCGACATGACCGCGGCGCAGATCCATGACCTCGGCCTGTCCGAGGTCGCGCGCATCCATGGCGAGATGAAGGCGATCATGGCGAAGGTCGGCTTCAAGGGCACGCTCCAGCAATTCTTCGCGCACCTGCGTACCAGCCCGCAATATTATTACACGACCCGCGAGGCCTATCTGGCCGAGGTCGACGTCAAGGTGAAGGCGATGGAGGCGCGCCTTCCCGCTTTCTTTAACACGCTGCCGAAAGCGCATCTGCAGGTGAAGGCGGTCGAAGCGTTCCGCGAGAAATCGGCGGGCAAGGCCTTCTACCAGTCGCCGTCACCCGACGGGTCGCGGCCGGGCACCTATTATGTGAACCTCTACGACCTCAAGGACATGTCGAAGACCGAACTCGAAGCGCTCGCCTATCACGAGGGCGTTCCGGGGCATCATCTCCAGCGCGCGGTGCAGACCGAGCTCACCGGCCTGCCACCCTTCCGCCGCTTCGGCGGCTTCACCGCCTACACCGAAGGCTGGGGCCTCTATACCGAGGAACTCGGCAAGGACATGGGATTCTACACCGATCCCTACAGCGATTTCGGGCGGCTCGGCATGGAGCTGTGGCGTGCGTGCCGCCTCGTCGTCGACACCGGCATCCACGACAAACGCTGGACCCGCGAACAGGCGATCAAATATCTGAAGGACAATACGCCCAACCCCGACGGCGACATCGAGAAAGCGATCGAGCGTTATATCGTCTATCCGGGACAGGCGACGGCTTACCTCATCGGCAAGCTCAAGATCATGGAGTTGCGCGGCCGGGCGCAGGCGGCGCTCGGCGACAAGTTCGATTTCCGCACCTTCCACGACGTCGTGCTCGAATCGGGACCGGTGCCGCTCGACGTCCTCGAACGGCGCGTCGATGGGTGGATCGCGGCCCAGAAAGGTTAAGCAAATTGACGATTGCGGCTTGACGCGCGGGCGCGAAACGCAAATGATTTGACCCAGAAAATAAGGCAGCCGGATCACGGTTGCCAAAGGTCTGGGTCTTCATGTCGGATATTTCTTCCTCGCCTGGGGGCGTGGACGGCAGCGCGCCGTTCGAACTGCACTATTTCCCGCCGGACCCCGATCTGGCGGAAATGGTGTCGAGTTTCTATTTCGCGCGCATCAACATGCCGCGTTTCGACGAATATGAGCGCGCCGACCGCCCGCAATTCCGCTTTGTGACGGCGGCCGACGGCGAATATATCTTTGCCGACGACCACAGCTCCCATGTCTGCAAGGCCAATATCGTCGGCCCAACGAGCGGGCGCGTGCGCGCGATCAGCAATTGCCCGACCCAGATGTTCGGATTCGGCATGCTGCCCGCGGGCTGGGCGGCGCTGATGGGCGACGATGCCGACAAGCTGACCGACCGCGCGATGGATGCCGCCGACCTGTTCGGCCCCTGGATCGATGAGGTTGCGACCACGCTGGAAACCGCGACAAGTGTCGAGGAAAAGCTGGTGATCGGCAATAATTTCGCGCGCGAGGTGCTGACGCGGGGCGAGACCGCACCGATGTGGTTCATCCGCACCGTCGATGGCTGGCTCACCGAATCGCCTTCGCCGCAGGTTCCCGAGCTGGTCGAGGCGACGGGCATGTCGATCCGCTCGGTCGAGCGGATGACGAAGCATTATTATGGCCTATCGCCGCGGATGCTCGCGCGCAAATATCGCGCGGTCCGCGCCGCGTCGGCGCTCGCACGCGGCGAAGGGCTCGACGCCGCACAGCTCGGCGATGCATTCTACGACCAGTCGCACCTGATCCGCGAGATCAAGCGCTTCGCCGGCGCGACCCCTGGCCAGCTCGGCAAGCCGACCAGCTATACCGAAGCGACGACGAGGGGCCGCAAACAACTCGCGGGCAAGGTCAGCCCGCTCGTGTCCGAGACCTGACGCGGGTTAACCATCAAAAGCGCAGGCCGCGTCGTTTTGGCGTTTTCATCCAATCGCGAATCGTCGCGCGGGCATAATCCCCCGTTGCGACCCAGAAGAGCTCATCCTCTGACGAGGACTTGAGACCTTCATCTTGGCACTCATTTGGCTTCGGCCGGATGGGTGCCTTTTTTTTGGCGCAGCTTTTCTATCATCGCGCATATCCGCGATTGCTTGCGCTCGCGGGACCGCGCGCCTATGTAAGTGGAGTAATTTACTCCAGTTAAGAATCGTTCGCAACTGCGACGGAAAAGAACATGCGCCTGTCCAATCTTGCCGACTATGCCGTGGTGCTGATGAGCGCCGCCGCCCGCCAGTGCGGGTCGGTGCCGATTCACGCCGGCATGCTGGCCGAGCAGACGGGCATCCCGGGGCCGACCGCGCAGAAGCTGGTAAGCCAGCTTGCGCGCGCCGGACTGCTCGTCGCGTCGCGCGGTACCGGCGGTGGCGTGCGGCTCGCGCGGCCCGCGGCGGCGATCAATGTCGCCGAGATCATCGAAGCGGTCGAAGGACCGATCGCGCTCACCGCCTGTGTCGCCGAAGGGCGCCATGATTGCTCGCTCGAGGGCAGTTGCAAGGTGCAGCCGCACTGGGGCGTCGTGAACGGCGCGGTACGCGGCGCGCTGGCGGACATCAGCCTTGCGAGCCTGTCCGTCGCACCGAAAACTCCCCTCCCGATTCCGGCGCTTGCCGGCGACGAGATCAGATTATGACCGACAACACCGAACTCCCCGTCAAGGACCAGGCCGCGCACGATGCCGCCGCCAAAGTCGCCGATTACGAGCATGGCTGGTCCTCGGCGATCGAGACCGACTTCGCGCCCAAAGGGCTGACCGAGGATACGGTCCGCTTCATTTCGGCCAAGAAGAACGAGCCCGAATGGATGCTCGACTGGCGGCTGAAGGCGTTCCGCCACTGGCAGACGATGGAGACGCCCGACTGGGCGAAGCTCAACGTGCCGCCGATCGACTATCAGGACGCCTACTATTACGCCGCGCCCAAGGCGAAGCCGAAGCTTTCGAGCCTCGACGAGGTCGATCCCGAGATTCTCGAGGTCTACAAGAAGCTCGGCATCCCGATCGAGGAGCAGAAGGTGCTCGCCGGCGTCGAGGGCGCGCGCAAGGTCGCGGTCGATGCGGTGTTCGACAGCGTCAGCGTCGCGACGACCTTCCGCGAGGAACTGAAACGCGCGGGCGTGATCTTCCTCTCGATCTCCGAAGCGATCCGCGAATATCCCGAGCTGGTGAAGAAGTGGCTCGGCAAGGTCGTGCCGATGCACGACAATTATTTCGCGACATTGAACTGCGCAGTCTTTTCGGACGGGACGTTCGTCTATGTGCCCGAGGGTGTGCGCTGCCCGATGGAGCTGTCGACCTATTTCCGCATCAATGCCGAGAATACGGGGCAGTTCGAACGCACGTTGATCATCGCCGACAAGGGCGCGTACGTCAGCTATCTCGAAGGCTGCACCGCGCCGATGCGCGACGAGAACCAGCTCCACGCCGCGGTGGTCGAACTCGTCGCCTTGGACGATGCCGAGATCAAATATTCGACCGTCCAGAACTGGTACCCCGGCAACGCCGAGGGTCTGGGCGGCATCTATAATTTCGTGACCAAGCGCGCGCTGTGCCAGGGCAAGCGCAGCAAGGTGTCGTGGACGCAGGTCGAAACCGGCTCCGCGATCACGTGGAAATATCCGAGCTGCGTGCTCAACGGCGACGACAGCGTCGGCGAATTCTACTCGGTCGCGGTCACCAACAATTACCAGCAGGCCGACACCGGCACCAAGATGATCCACAATGGCAAGCGCACGCGCTCGACCATCGTTTCGAAGGGGATCAGCGCGGGCAAATCGAACAACACCTATCGCGGCATCGTGCGCGTCGCGCCGAATGCCGAGGGCGTGCGCAACTTCACCCAGTGCGACAGCCTGCTTTTGGGCAGCACCTGCGGCGCGCACACCGTCCCCTATATCGAGGTCCGCAACCCGACCGCGACGGTCGAGCATGAAGCGACGACGAGCAAGATCAGCGACGACCAGCTCTTCTACGCGATGCAGCGCGGGCTGGGACAGGAAGAGGCGGTGGCGCTGATCGTGAATGGGTTCGCGAAGGAAGTGCTGCAGCAGCTTCCGATGGAATTTGCCGTCGAGGCGCAGAAACTGCTGGGGATCAGCCTTGAGGGGAGCGTGGGGTGAAAAGATTGTTCCTTCTGCCTCTCGTTCTTGCGGTTGTTTCCTGCGGCAGCGAGGGCAATGAAAATCCAGCGTTTTTCGCTTATTATTCTTGCGCCGCGAATAAGATCGACCGTTCCTACTCTGAGCGGGAAATTGTCGATGAACCGTCTGCCCGCAAGGCGATTGAGGCAGCGCTTTCTTCCTGTGGCGAAAATCGAGATCAGGCGTTTGAAGCGTTCTTGGCCGAGGCGAAAGAACAGCCGGAGATTCAGGAATATGCCCGCGCCAACAATATGGATGAAGCGCAGATGCGAAAAAGCGCGGAAACCGAATTTGAACGCGCCATTCGCGGTCAATTGATGAGCAATATCGCCGAACTTCGCAGCGAAAAACTTTGAGAGCAAAATGCTGAATATCGAAAATCTCCACGCCACCGTCGCCGACAAGCCGATCCTCAAAGGCCTGTCGCTCGCCATCAACGCGGGCGAAATCCATGCGATCATGGGCCCCAACGGCGCGGGCAAGTCGACGCTCTCCTACGTCCTCGGCGGGCGCCCCGGCTATGAGGTCACCGACGGTTCGGCGACCTTCGACGGGCACGACCTGCTCGACATGGACCCGCACGAGCGCGCCGCGGCAGGCCTGTTCCTCGGCTTCCAGTATCCGGTCGAGATCCCCGGCGTGTCGAACGTCCAGTTCCTGCGCGAAAGCCTCAACGCCCAGCGCAAGGCGCGTGGGCAAGAGCCGCTGTCGGGCGGCGACTTCCTGAAGCTCGCGCGCGAGAAGGCGGGGCTGCTCAAGCTCGACATGGACATGCTCAAGCGCCCCGTGAACGTCGGCTTCTCGGGCGGCGAGAAGAAGCGCAACGAGATGGTGCAGATGGGGATCCTCGACCCCAAGCTCGCGATCCTCGACGAAACGGACTCGGGCCTCGACATCGACGCGCTGCGCGTCGTCGGCGACGGGATCAACAGCATCATGCGGCGCCCCGACAAGGCGGTGTTGCTGATCACCCATTACCAGCGCCTGCTCGACTATGTGCAGCCCGATTTCGTCCACGTCCTCGCCGCCGGCCGCATCGTCAAGTCGGGCGGCCCCGAACTCGCGCTCGAACTCGAACGCGAAGGCTATGCGGAGATCGCGGCTTGAGCGTGAGCGCCCTTCCCTCGCGGCGTGACGAAGCGTGGCGCTATAGCGACATCGACGCGGTGGCGGCGGCGTGGCCGCTGCCCGCGCCCGAAAGTATTGTCGTGCCCGCGGGCGGCGACTTCAGGCGCGCGATCGTGCAGGACGCAGGCGCGATCCAGCAGATCGAGATGAGCATCGGCAAGGGCGCGACCGCGTCGCTGCACATCCTCAACATCGGTGGCGCCTATGGCCGCATCGAACTTGCGGTGACGCTCCACGAAGGCGCCGACTTCACCCTCGGCGCGGCGCAGATCGGCGGCGGCGAACAGAATCTCGAGATCGTCACCACCGTCACGCATGCCGAACCCGGCGCGACGTCGCGGCAGATGGTGCGTTCGGTCCTCGGCGGTACCGCCACCGGCACCTATCTCGGCAAGGTCGCCGTCGCGCGCGATGCGCAGCAGACCGACAGCGAACAGGATGTGAAGGCGATGCTGCTCGATCGCAGCGCGACCGCCAACGCCAAGCCCGAGCTCGAAATCTTCGCCGACGACGTCAAATGCGCGCACGGCTGCGCGATCGGCGAGCTCGACGCGATGAGCCTTTATTACCTTCAGTCGCGCGGCCTGCCGCCCGCCGAGGCGAAAAAGATCTTGCTGCAGGCCTTCGTTGCGGGTGTGTTCGACGGCGCCGAGGATGAAGAGCAGTTGCAGGCGCTCGCGCTCGCGAAATTGGGGGAATTGGTGTGAGCACCGCGACCGCCCTCCGCACCTTCCCCGACGTCCGTGCCGACTTCCCCGGCCTGACCCCCGGCTGGCACTATCTCGACACCGCCGCGACGGCGCAGAAGCCGCAGGCGGTGATCGACGCGACCGTCAATGCGATGGGCCGCGACTATGCGACGGTGCACCGCGGCGTATACGCCCGCTCGGCCGACATGACACTCGCCTTTGAGGCGGCGCGGCGGCGGATCGCGGCATTTATCGGCGCGAAGGAAGAGCAGATAGCGTTCGTGCGCGGCGCGACCGAGGCGATCAACCTCGTCGCCTACTCGCACCCGCGCAAAGGCCGCGTGCTGCTGTCGACGCTGGAACATCACAGCAATATCGTGCCCTGGCAGCTCGCGGGCTGGCAGGTCGATGTGTGCCCGCTGACCGCCGACGGCTGCATCGACCTCGATGCGGCCGAAAAGCTGCTCACCCCCGAACATAATATGGTCGCCTTTGCGCATGTCTCGAACGTGCTCGGCAGCCCGCTCGACGTTGCGCGCGCCGCCGAGATCGCGCACCGCGTCGGCGCCGAGCTGCTGATCGACGGCTGTCAGGCGGTGCCGCGCCTGCCCGTCGATGTCGCGACGCTCGGCTGCGACTATTACGCCTTCTCGGGGCACAAGCTTTACGGTCCGACCGGCGTCGGCGTGTTGTGGAGCGACAAGCTCGAAATGCTCCCGCCCTGGCAGGGCGGCGGGTCGATGATCGACCGCGTGACTTTCGCGAAAACCACCTACGCCCCTGCCCCGACGCGCTTCGAGGCGGGCACGCCCGCGATTATCGAGGCAATCGGGCTCGCGGCGGCGGTCGATTATGTCGAGGCGATCGGCATCGACGCGATCCACGCGCATGAGGTTGCATTGGTGACCAGCCTGCGCGAACAGCTTGCGCGCAAGAATAGCATCACGCTCTTCGGCCCTGAAAACAGCGCGGGAATCGTGAGTTTTGCGATGGCGGGGGTTCATCCGCACGACATCGGCACTATCTTGGACGAAAGCGGGGTCGCGATCCGCGCCGGGCACCATTGCGCACAACCGCTGATGGAGCATCTGGGCGTCGCCGCGACCGCGCGCGCGAGTTTTGGCGTTTACAGCAATGACGACGATGTGGCGGCGCTGATCGATGGCCTCGCCCGCGTCGAGAGGATTTTCGGATGAGCGAGGATCGCATGATCAAGGTGGAAGAAGTCGCGAGTGTCGAGGCGCCGCCGAAGGCGCGCGTCGAGGATGCCGAGACAGCGCCCCAGAAATTGGAGCGCAAGCGCGACTATCTGGAAGGCTTCCTTGCCGCCAAGCCCGCCGAGGTTGCGCCCGGCGCGGTTGGCGGCGACCTGTACGAGGCGGTGATCGACGCGCTCAAGGAGATTTTCGACCCCGAAATCCCCGTGAACATCTACGACCTCGGGCTCATCTACAATGTCGAGATCGACGAAGGCCATGTGATGGTCACGATGACGCTGACCACGCCGCATTGCCCGGTCGCGGAATCGATGCCCGCCGAGGTCGAACTGCGCGTCGGCGCGGTTCCCGGGGTCGGCGATGCCGAGGTCAACCTCGTCTGGGATCCGCCGTGGTCGCCGCAGAATATGAGCGACGAAGCGCGGCTCGAACTGGGAATGCTGTGATGACCGAAACGAAAACGCGCGCGCGCCCTGCCGCCGTCACGCTGACACCGAACGCCGAAGAACGCATCGCGAAGCTGATGGCGTCGGCGCCCGAAGGCGCGATCGGCGTCCGCTTGTCGACCCCGCGCCGCGGCTGTTCGGGGCTCGCCTACTCGGTCGACTATGTCACCGAGGAGCAGAAGTTCGACGAGAAGATCGAGACCCCCGGCGGCACCTTCTACATCGACGGCGCATCGGTGCTCTACCTGATCGGGAGCACGATGGACTGGGTCGAGGACGACTTTGCCGCGGGCTTCGTGTTCGAGAATCCGAACGCCAAGGGCGCGTGCGGCTGCGGCGAGAGCTTCACGGTCTAAAGCGCGCTTTTCCGCGATAAATATGCTATGATGCCCGCTTCGAAAGAAGGGGCAGCACCATGGTTCGTGCCTTCTATCTGGCCTATGCGGGCCTGTGCTACGCGATATTCTTCGCGACATTCCTGTATCTTATCGCCTTTGTCGGCAACCTGCCCGTCGTCCAGCCGACGGTCGATTTCGCCCGCGAAGCGCAGCCCGGACGAACGGTGCTGATCGATGCCGCGCTGATCGCGCTGTTCGGTGTCCAGCATAGCGTGATGGCGCGCCCGGCATTCAAGGCGGCGTGGACGCGCATCGTCCCCGCGCCGATCGAACGCAGCACCTATGTGCTGTTGGCAAGCGCGGCGCTCATCGCCCTCATGCTGTTCTGGCACGAACTGACCGCGCCGGTCTGGACCGTCACCCATCCCGCCGGCGCCGCGCTGCTGTGGGCGCTGTTCGGTCTCGGCTGGCTGATCGTGCTGACGAGCACCTTCCTGATCAATCATTTCGAATTGTTCGGGCTGCAACAGGCGTGGTTCGCGCTGCGCGAAAGGGCGGCCGTGGCGCCAGTGCTGCGCCAGCCCTTCTTTTACCGGTTCGTCCGTCACCCGCTCTATGCCGGCTTCTTCATCGCTTTCTGGGCGACGCCGGCGATGACCGTCGGGCACCTGCTGCTTGCGGCGGGCATGTCGATCTATATGCTGATCGCGATCCGGCTCGAGGAACGCGACCTGATCGACATCTTCGGCGAAGCCTACGCTAGTTACCGCAGGCGCGTCGGCATGCTCGTCCCGCGCTTCGGCCGCCGTTAGTGGCAGACCGTCCAGCCCGCCGTCCGCGCCGCCATATCAAGGTGGAAATGGTCAGCGTGGGCGCGGTTGTAGTCGGGTGATAGGGTCGTGCTGAACAGGCCGCATGTTTCGTCGCGCACCGCGTGCAGGAATTCGCTGCGCTTGTCACCCGGCGCCCAGTCGTTGATCAGCGTGATGCGCGTGCCATCGGCCAGGACGAAGGCCGAAATATCGATCGCGTTGGCAGTCGAATGCTGGCTCTGCGCCTGTTCGCCCGCAATCTTGCGGCAATTATAGCTGCCGAGATTTTCGAGTTCGACGACCTTTTGCCCGAAATATTTCCGCGCGAGCGGCTGGACCACGTCGCGGTTCCACAGTGCCATCGCGGCGGTGACCGCGCAGCCCGGCGCGGCGCGCGCGGGCCGCATCGTCGGCACGAAGCTGTCGCCCGTCAGGATCATGCGCTGGCTCGCGCGGCACGCACCGGTGCCGATCGCGGGCCGCCGGAGATAGCCCGCACCCGCGCGATCGAAGGCGGCGAAGCAGGCGCTGTCGTCGCGCGCGAGCGCCGCCAGCTTGCGGTGCGTCGCCCAGCCTTGCGGCTGCGCAAGTTCGAAACGCGCGGCCGGATTATGCTCGGGATGGTCGCGCACCCACTGCATGCCAAGGATCGCGCCGAGGGTGACCAGCAGCGCGGCGCCGAACCAGAACAGATAGGGGCGGAGAGTCTTCATCTTGTCCGTTGCTGCGTGCCGCAAATTACCGCTTGTTGAAAGCGCTTTGCGGCTCGATAGCGTTCCGGGTGGCAAAACGCTCGATCCTGATCGTCGGCGGCGGCACCGCGGGCTGGCTGACCGCCGCCTATCTCGCGCGCTTTTTCGACCTGCCGCGCAACCCGCGCTTGTCGATCACGCTGCTCGCGTCGGACGAGATCGGCAGCATCGGGGTCGGCGAAGGCGCCTTCCCGACGATCCGCAGCACGCTGCAGTTCATCGGCATCGACGAGAGCGAGTTCGTGCGCGCGACGTCGGCGACTTTCAAGCAGGGCATCCGGTTCGACGACTGGGTCCATACCCCGGCGGAAGGCCGGTCGAGCCATTTTCTCCACCCGTTCGAGGCGCCCTATCATGGCGACGGGCACAGCCTGGTCTCCTACTGGCTGCTCCAGGACGAAAAGCTACGGCGGCCGTTCGCCGAGGCGATGACGATCCAGAACCGCGTCGCCGAGGCGCGCCGCGCGCCCAAACGCCGCGGCGAAGGCGAGTTCACCGGCCCGCTGAACTATGCCTATCATTTCGATGCAAAGCGGCTGGCCGACGTCCTGTCGAAACATGCGCGTGCGATGGGGGTCGTCCACCTGCACGGCACGCTGACCGGCGTCGAGCTCGACGGGACGAGCGGCGCAATCGACCATGTCGTGACCGCCGAGCATGGCACGCTGTCCGCCGACCTCTATATCGACTGTTCGGGTTTCCGCGCCGAGCTGATCCGCGGCGCGATGCAGGCACCGTTCCGCAGCGTGAAGGACATGTTGTTCACCGACCGCGCGCTCGCGTGCAAGATTCCTTACGACCAGCCCGAGGCCCCGCTCGAAAGCTATACGATCGCCGCGGCGCACGAAGCGGGATGGACATGGGATATCGGCCTTGCGGGCGCGCGCGGCATCGGCTGCGTCTATTCGAGCGATCATCTGGACGACGACCGTGCCGCCGATATCCTCGCTGCCTACACCGGCGGGCGCAGCCTCGACTTCGAGTCGCGGCGCATCCCGTTCGAGGCGGGCTACCTCACCACGCCATGGGTCGGGAATTGCGTCGCCGTCGGCCTGTCGGGCGGCTTCCTCGAACCGCTCGAATCAACCGGCCTCGTGACCATCGAAACCGCGGCGGCGATGATCGCCGAGATGTTCCCGCTCGGCGGCCCGATGCACGCCCCCGCGCGGCGCTTCAACGAGTTGATGACCGCGCGCTACGCCAATATCGTCAACTTCCTGAAGCTCCATTATTGCCTGAGCCGCCGGGGCGAACCCTTCTGGCGCGACAATGCCGACCCGGCGTCGATCCCGGAGCGGCTGAAAGAGCTGCTCGAGCAATGGCGCTATCGCCCGCCGGGACGCTTCGATTTCATCCTCGACCTCGAAAGCTTCGCCTTCTTCAATTACCAATATATCCTCTATGGCATGGAATATCGCACCGACCTGTCGCCGGTGCGCGAGGAATATCCCGACGTCGCCGAGGCCGAGCGCATCTTTGCCCGCATCCGCAGTTTTGGCGACCAGGCGGCGCACGACCTGCCCGCGCACCGCGCGCTGATCGACCAGATCAACGCGGGTGCCGCCGCCGCCTGAAATCAGGCGGGATTGGCGGACAGGCGTTCGGCGGGCTGCGCGTCGTCCGGCCCGTCGGTGCCGAGCGCGCCGAGTTCGCCGCTCTCGCGCGCCTTGCGGCCGTAGACCAACTCGAACAGCGGCCCCGCCATCACCGTGGTGACGATCGCCATCAGGACCATGATCGCAAACAGCGTCGGGCCGATGATGCCTTTCTGCAGGCCGATGTTGATGATGATCAGCTCCATCAGGCCGCGCGCATTCATCAGCGCGCCGATACCCATCGCGGTGCGATTGTCCTCGCCCGCGAGCCGGGCCGCGAGCCAGCAGGCGCCGAACTTCGCCGCGATCGAGACGAGCAGGATACCGGTGGCGATCGCAAGCAGGCTCAGGCTGTTCACCGTCGTAAGCTGCGTGTTGAGCCCCGAGTAAGTGAAGAACATAGGCAACAGGAAGACGACCGTCATCGGCTCGATCTTCTTCTTGATCTCATCGGTCAAAAGGCCGCGCGGCATGCACGCACCGAGCAGGAAGCCGCCGAACACCGCATGGATGCCGACCGCATCCATGAAGAACGCCGAAATGGCGTAGAGCATCAGCACGACCGCGAGCAGGCTGTGCGTGAGTTCGCCCTTCGCCTCGACCGCGCGGCCGAGCGGGATGAGCAGCTTGCGCCCGACAAAGAACATGAAGAGCGCGAAACCGAGGCCTCCAACGATCGCGAGCAGTGCGACCCCTGGACCGGCGCCGAAGGTCGCGAGCACGATCGCAAGCACGCACCACGACACGGCATCGTCGAAGGCGCCCGCGGTCAGGGTCAGCGTGCCAAGCGAGGTGTTCGCCAGACCGCGCTCGTTGATGATCCGCGCCAGCATCGGGAACGCGGTGAGCGCGATGCATGCGCCCATGAACAAAGTCGCACTTCCCTGCCCCAGCCCTTCGGTGAACAGACCGGGGATATCGAGCAGGAAGGGCGTGATCGCCGCTGCGAGCAGAAAGGGTGCGACGATACCCGCCGCCGACACGCCGACCGCGCTTTTCGCTTTCGACTGGAAATGGTCGAGGCGCAACGTGGTCCCGACGAGGAACATGTATAGGCCGACGCCGAATTGCGCGCCGACATAGAGCATGTTGCGCGTTTCCTTGGGGAACAGCGCAGCCTGGAATTCGGGGAAGAAAAGACCGAAGAGTGAGGGACCCAGCACGACCCCGGCGATCATCTCGCCGACCACCTGCGGCTGGCCCATGAAGCGGTGTGCCAGCCAGCCGACGACGCGGCAGACGAGCAGGATCACCGCAATCTGCAGAAAGAAATGGATGCTATAGTCGCTGGGCGCATAGCTTTGCGCCACATTCACCGCCGGGCCGTGCGCGCCGATGACATCGCCGACCGCCCGCATCAGCTCATCGAACATATGTGATACCAATTTCGTTCTCCCCACCGGAGCATGTGGCGACTCGCTTCAGCCTTCCACAACGCCCTTTCCCGACGTCAGGAGACACGAATGGCGCAAACACGCAATACCAACCATCAGATTGGTTCCATCTCGATCGGCGATTCTTGCGGCACCCCTCAAATTTGTTGCGGGCGCGTCACAGTGTAGTAACATACCTACATGTGAACGCTATCAAAATTGCCTTGTTTTTGCATAGGAAGGGCGGCGCACGATGAAACGGGTCACCAGCCGCGAGCTCAACCAGGACGTCAGCCGCGCGAAGCGGTTCGCGCTCGTCGAGCCGGTGTTCGTCACCGACCGCGGGCGCGCCACCCATGTGCTGATCAGCATCGACGCCTGGCGGCAGTTGAGCGGCGAGCGCGAGACGATGGCGCAACTGCTTGCGGCCGCACCCGGCGACATCCCGCTCGACCGCACGCTCCTGCGCCGCACACCGGACCGGGCCGGACGCGGCTGATGTTCCTCATCGATTCAGACTTGTTGCTCGACCTGCGCGATGCGCGCATCGACGGCGAAGGTGCGTTGCTGGCGGGCTGGGCACAGCGGACATCGCGCCAGTCGATGTTCCTGTCGGCGCTGTCGCTCGTCGAGCTGGAAAAGGCCGCGGCGCTCGCCGCAAAGCAGGGCAAGACGGCGGGCATTGCATGGCGGGGCTGGATCGACGGCCAGTTGCTGCCGGCGTTCGAGGGGCGCGTGCTGCCCGTCGACGTCGCGATCGCGCGCCGCCGCGCCGCTCTGCCCTTCGATCAGGATCATGACGCCCTGCTCGCCGCGACCACGCTCGAACATGGGCTGACGCTCGTCACCTATCGCACCCCGGCGTTTCGCGGCGCGCGGCTGAAGCTGCTCGACCCCAGCCGCCCCGCCCCCGATACGGGCGAGGACGGCGACTGGCGCGAGGCGACACGCGCGCGGGCGCCGTGGATCCGGAGCCTGTTTATTCGGGGATGACGGTCAGGCCGCCGCCTGCACCGGCCATGGGTCATCGTCGTTGGCGGGCTTACGCATATCAGGCCGAAGCGGACGGATGCGCCGTGCCCGCGCGCGAAACCGCCGGAACGGCGACAGCAGCACCGCCATGCGAACGGCGACCCACGCCTTCATCGACCGGATGCGCGCAAAGGTCGACAGCGCCCAAGTCGCGATCATGGCATCGACATAGGCAGTCATGTCCCACGCCAGCGCGACGGCGAGCTCGGCGGGAAGTACCGCAGCGTACGCCTGGATTGCGAACAGACCGACAATGAGGAACAGGATATGCTTGCGTTCGAGCCGTTCGAAGAGGCGGAGCGGCTCCTCCACCATCGCGCGGTGCATCCACCGCGCGGCATCCGTGTCGCGCGCAAACAGCATCACGCCGATCAGACCCGCCAGAAAAAGCGCAAAAACCATCGCCGCCCCCTATCGCCCCGAAAGTCTGGAGATAGGTCGGCGCCCCGCGCAAACAAGCAGGAGGCGTCGGGCCTAACCCAGCGGGACGAAGCTCACCGTCAGCCCGTCCTTCGGACGCGGGATCGGCAGCACCTGCCATTCGGGCGCGTACCCGTCGGCGACGGTGATGCGATGCGTCGTGATGACATGGTGGAAAAAGATCTTCGCCTGCATGTAGGCGAAGTGCAGCCCGAGGCACATGTGCGCGCCGCCGCCGAAGGGCACCCACGCATATTTGTGCCGCTCGCGCGCGACTTCGGGCGAAAAGCGCATCGGGTCGAACTTGTGGGGTTCGGGCCAATGCTCCTCCATCATATGCGTATAGGCGGGGCTGACACCGACCGAGGTGCCCGCTGGGATGCGGTAGCCGCCATATTCGAAATCCTTGAGCGCGCGGCGCGGGAAGCTCGGCACCGGGGGCACGAGGCGGAGGGCTTCCTTGAACGCCCATTCGGTCATTTCGAGCTGGCCGAGGCTGTTGTGGCCGACGCCCTCGCCCGCGGGGGCCACGGCAAGCATCTCTTCGCGCAGCTTGTCCTGCCATTCGGGGTTACGCGCGAGTTCCCACACCAATGTCGTGATCGAACTGGTGATCGTATCGTGCGCCGCCATCATCAGGAAGTTCATATGGTCGACGATCGCCTCGACCGACATGTAATTGCCGTCATCGTCGCGCGTGCGGCAGATCTGGCTGAACATGTCCTCGCCCGCGCCGTCGCGCCGCTCGGGCACCATCTTGCCGAAATAGTCGACCAGATAGGCGCGGCCCTTCGCGCCGCGGCCCATCGCGGTGAACGGCAAGGGCACGCGCACGACGCCGATCGACGCCTGTACCATGTCGACGAACGCCTTGTTGACCTTGTCCGCCTCGGGACCCCACGGGATACCGAGGAAGCTCGTCGCGGCGAGGTCGAGCGTGAGTTCCTTGATCGCCGGATAGAATTTGAAGGTCTTGCCGCTCCACTGGCCGATGCGATCCCTGATCCCCGCGTTCAGCGAATCGGCATAGTGGCGCATCGGTTCGGGTTTGAACGCGACCGAGAGAATCTTGCGGTCGGCGCGATGTTTTTCGAAATCCATCAGCATCAGGCCGCGCGGGAAAAGCAGGTTGAGCACCGGCCCCCATCCCTGTTCGGACGAGAATATCTTCTCGCGGTCGAACATGACGAGCTCGTTCGCTTCGGGGCCGTGCAGCGCAACGCTGCGCCCGCCGAAGCTGTTGTTGCGATAGACGCGGCCATATTTGGCGACCATGCGGTTCGCGAAGGCGGGATAGTCGCGAAGCTGGTCGAGCGTGTTGCCGAGCACGGGCATGCCGTCCTCGCCGGGGATATGGTCGAGCGCGCTGTCGGCGTTGCGCGGCAGCCAGTGCCGCGTGTCGGGGCCAAAGCGCTTTTCGGACCATTGGCCGGGCGCGGGCTGGATATTCGTCGGCGCGTTCATCGGGTCGAATCCTCATCCATTATCGTTGGCCTCATGGGTAACGAACTACTGACACTGATGCAAGTAACGCATCCGGCGAGCCTTTTCACCATTCACCGCAAATTCAACTCGACTCGTGCAGTTCAATAACCAAGGTGACGGGTCGCATCCGTTGGACCCTAAAGGACAAGGCTATGGCGAAGCGTATCAGGCGGCCCCTCTCCATCGCGCTCGGCGCACTCGCGACGACGATGCTCGGCGGCTGTTATTATGGCGATGTCTATGGCGCGAGCTATGCGTCGGGCGGCGATTGCGCCGCGCGCTATGGCGACGCCTATTATGATTATGACGGCTATGCCTATGACGATGGCTATGGCTACGACTGCTACGATGCGTCGGACTATGGCAGCGGCTTTGCCCAGATCGGCTTCGGCGGCGGCTGGTACGACAATTATTACTACCCCGGTTATGGCATGTGGATGTTCGACAATTACCGGAACCGCTATCCGCTGCGCGACCGCTATCTGAACTATTGGGGCGGGCGCCGCGCGTGGTGGAAACATCATGGCGGGCGCAACGACTGGAAGCCGGGACGTCCCGGCGGATGGAATCGCGGCGACGGCGACGGTCGTCCGGGCGATGGCCGCCCCGGCCGCCCCGGCGGCTGGAACCGCCCCGACCGCGACAATGACGGCCCGCGCGGCACGCGTCCGGGCCGCGGCCCCGGCGATGGCGCGACCGGAACGCCGCCGGTCACCGGCAATCCGGGGCGCCCCGACCGCGGCGACCGTCCGGGTCGCGGCGGCTGGAATCGTGGCGATCGCGACCGCGAGGGACCGCGCGGCACCTGGCCCGGCCGCAATCCGGCCAACCCGGGAACGCCGCCCGCCACGGGCAACCCCGGCCGTCCCGACTGGAGCGGAGGGCGCCCGGGTCGCCCCGATCGCGAACCGGGTGCCGGCCGTTCGCGCCAGATCCGCGATGTGATCGCGCCGCGCGACGGCGGGGCAAACCGCCCCCCGCGCGCCGAACGGCCCGCGCCGGCCTATCGCCCGCCCGCGCCGCAGCCGGCGCCGGTGGTGCGCAGCGCCCCCGAACCGCGGCCAGCTCCGGCAGCGGGACGCGCGCGCAGCGACCGTGGCAACGACGCCCGGCCCGACTAGGATATCAGGCCGGCGGCGCCGCTTTCGCCGCCGGCGCATCCTTCAGCCCCGCCGACACGACGGTCGCGGCGACAAGGTCGCCGATGACGTTGAGCGTCGTGCGGCACATGTCGAGGAAGCGGTCGACGCCGAGGATCAGCCCGATCCCTTCGGGCGGCACCCCCACCGAAGCGAGAATCAACGCGATCACCGGCAGTGATCCCGCAGGCACGCCCGCCGTGCCGATCCCGCCCAATATGCACACGAGCATCACGACGATCTGTTGCTGAAGCGTCAGGTCGATTCCGAAGAATTGCGCGAGGAAGATCACCGTCACCCCCTCGAACATCGCGGTGCCATTCTGGTTTGCCGTCGCACCGATGGTGAGCACGAAGCGCGCGACCTTGTCGGGCAGGCGCAGCCGGTCGTGCGCGACGCGGAGCGCCGTGGGCAACGTCGCGTTCGACGAGGCAGTCGCGAACGCCATGACGAAGGCCTCTTGCGTCTGGTGAAAGAAGGCAGCGGGCGATTTCCCCGCAAGCGCCTTCAGCAGCACCGGGAAGACGACGAACATCTGGAGCGCGAGCGCGAGCAGGACCACGCCGACGAAGGCCGACAGGCGGATGATCAGGTCCCAGCCGAACTGCGCGGCAAGGTTGAACATGAAACAGAAGACCGCGATCGGCGCGAGCTGGATGACGAGGCCGATCAGCTTCATCACCACCTCGAACACCCCTTCGACCACAGTCTTCAAGGCCTCGGTCTGCGGCGTGCGCACGAGCATCAGCCCGATGCCGAAGAAAAGCGCGAAGAACATCACCGCGAGCACGTCGTTCGCACCCATCGCGGCGAAGACATTGTCGGGGACGATCGCAACGACCGCGTCCATCCCCGTCTTCGCCTCGCCCGCACGATCGGCGATCGCCTGCGCGCCCGCCGCGCCCTCGGCCATCAGCGACCGTGCCAGCGCCGGATCGACCCCGGCGCCCGGCTGGAGCAGATTGACGAGGACGAGGCTGATGACGACCGAGATCGCCGAAACGATTACGGTGTAGACGAGCGTGCGGACGCCGACCGTTTTCAGCGCGCGCATCTCGCCCATTTCGGCGACCCCGACGATCAGCGCCGACACGAGCAGCGGGATGACGAGCATGAACAGGAGGCGCAGGAAAATCTGCCCGAGCGGCCCAGTCACATAGGTCGTCACCGTTCCGACCCAGGCCGCATCGGGCGCGCCATAATGGACGGCAAGCCCGATGATCAGCCCGGCAAGAAAGCCCGCGAGCATCCGCCATCGCAGCCGCCGGGCGCGGGCTTCATCCCGCGCCGCCCGATCGATTGCCGCTGCTTCGGCCATGGTCAGCTCCTTGCTCGCCCCCATGGGAGCGGCCCGAAGCTCGCGCGTTACGCGTTGTCGGCCGCCGGCTTATTTTCCCCTGCGTCATCTGTATCACGAAGATCGAGCCCGCGGGTTCCATGATGCGGTGTATGCGACGGTGCATGCGGCCGTTCGAGATCGGCGGGTTCGGGCACTTCGAGCATGCCCTCCCACTTCGTGATCACGCTCGTCGCCACGGCATTGCCGACGACATTGGTCGCGGTGCGGCCCATGTCGAGGAACTGGTCGATGGCGAAGATCAGCGCGACACCCTCGACCGGCAGGTCGAACATCGCGAGCGTCGCGGTGATCACGACGAGGCTGGCGCGCGGCACCGCGGCAATCCCCTTCGACGAAACCATCAAGGTCAGCAGGATCAGGATCTGCTGCGTGATCGACAGCTCGATCCCGTACGCCTGCGCGATGAAGATCGTCGCGAAGCTCGCATACATCATCGATCCGTCAAGATTGAAGCTGTAGCCGAGCGGCAGCACGAAGCCCGAAATACGGCGCGGCACGCCGAAACGGTCGAGCTGTTCGAACAGCTTGGGCATCGCCGCCTCCGACGAGGCGGTCGAAAAAGCGATCAGCAGCGGCTGGCGGATATAGCGGATCAGCGAGAATATCCGGCGACCGAGGAAGATCGCGCCGGCGCCGAGCAGGATGACCCACAGCACGACGAGCGAGAGATAGAATTCGGTGACCAGCTCGGCATAGGTGCCGAGGATGCCGAGACCATATTTGGCGACGACGCCGGCCAACGCGCCGAACACCGCGATCGGCGCAAGGCGCATCACATAGCCGGTGATCTGAAGCATCAGTTCGGCGAGCGACTCGGCGCCGCGCAGCAGCGGCTTGCCCTTTTCGCCGATGGCGGTGAGGCCGACCCCCGCGAACAGTGCGAAAACGAGAATCTGGAGGACGTTGTTGTCCGCCATCGCCTGAAAGATATTCTTCGGGAAGACATGCTCGACAAACTCGAACAGGTCGAGCTTCTTGACCTCGCCGACCTCGGCGATCGAGTGCGCCCCGACGGTGAGGTTAAGCCCTGCGCCGGGCTGGAAAAAATTGACCATGATCAGGCCAAGGCTGATCGAAATCAGGCTGGCGAGGATGAACCAGGCGATCGCGCGGGTTCCGATGCGGCCGAGCGCCGAGCTGTCGCCCATATGCCCGATGCCCGCGACCAGCGTGCCCAGAATGAGCGGCGCAACGACCAGTTTGATCAGGTTGAGAAAGATCGTCGAAAGCGTGCTGAAGCTGCGTAGCCAGTAAGTGAAAGCTTCGCTGTCGGCGGGGACATATACCCGCACCAGATAGCCGGTGACGACCCCCAGGATCATCCCGATCAGAATATACAACGTCAGGCGGTGCCCCATAATTTACTCCCTGTTCCGCCTTGGGCGGATCCATATGCCAGCGGGGGTAACAGGGTGATGCGCCGCGGGCAATCTCAGGTCAGGAAAAACACGATCGCGAAGCAGGTCGACACCCCCGTGATGATGTTGAGCGGCACCCCGATCTTCACGAAATCGACAAAGCGGTAGTCGCCAGCGGCATAGACGATCGTGTTCGTCTGATAGCCGATCGGCGTCGCGAAGCAGGCCGACGCGCCGATCATTAGCGCGATCACGAGCGGACGCGGATCGACGCCGAGTTCGGAAGCAATCGCCAGCGTTACCGGCGTCATCAGCGCCGCGACCGCATTGTTGCTGAGCAGCTCGGAGAGGATCAGCGCAAAGAAATAGATACCGAACACCAGAACCCACATCGGCTGGCCGGCAAGCGAAGGCTTGACCCAGCCGACCATCATCGCGACCGCGCCGCTCTGTTCGAGCGCAAGCCCGACGGCGAGCATCGCGAAGATCAGGATCAGCACGTCGCCGTCGATCGTTCCCCACGCCTCTTCGCTGTCGATGCAACGCGTGACCAGAATGACCCCGATCGCGATGATCGCGGCGACGCCGATCGACATCACATCGAACGCGGCGAGCGTCACGACACCGAACATGCACAATATCGCAATCCACGCCTTGCGGCGGCGGAAAGCGCGGACCTTGGCGAGGTCCGCGCCGATCAGGTGCGGATTGTCGCGCAGCGCCTCGACCTCGCGCGGGCCGCCGGCGACGAGCAGGCGGTCGGCAGGCCGGATACGGACGCTGGCAAGGTCAGGGCCGGGTTCGTGCGCCGGCCGGTCGAGTCCGATGATGCGCGCGCGCACCTTTTGCAGGAAAGGAATGTCGATCAGCCGCTGGCCGATCGCCGGATGGTTCGACGCGATCATCGTTTCGACGACCATGTCGCCCTCGGCGGGCTCGCCGCTGCCGATCCCGAGGCCGAAGCGCCCCTGTTCGCGCCAGGTCATCAAGGTTGCGCCATCGACGCGCAGGATAACGCGGTCGCCCGCGGCAAGCGTCCAATGTTCGAGGTCGCTGCCATGGACGACAACCGACCCGCGCCGCACACCCACGATCCGTGCCGAACGCGGCAAGTCGCGGAACGCCTCGGTGGTCATGCCGACCAGATCGTCGTCCTCGGCCAGCACCAGCTCGGTCAGATATTGATGCGCATCGTGGGTGCCCGCCGGACCTTTGACCGGCTTGTCCGAAGGCAGCAGCCACCACATCAACACAAGGCCGATCATGCCCGACGCCGCCGTGACAAGGCCGATCGGTGTGATCTCGAAGATGCCGAAGCGCTCCATCCCCGCCTGTCGCACGATGCCGTCGACGACGAGGTTGGTCGATGTCCCGATCAGCGTCAGCGTGCCACCGAGCACCGCCACGATCGAGAGCGGCATCAGCAATTTCTTCGCGCTGACCCCGGTGACCTCGGCGAGCTTCATCATGATCGGGATCAGCACGACGACGACCGGGGTGTTGTTGAGAAAGGCCGAGGCGACGAGCGCGCCGACGAGCACTTCGACGATGGCAAGCCGCGGATGTTTCTCCGCCCGCTTCATGATCGCGTCGGCGACACGCTGGATCACGCCGGTGCGGATCAGCGCGCCCGACAGCACGAACATCGCGCCGATGACGATCGGTGCCGAGTTCGAGAAGACCGAATACATGCCGTCGGCATCAAGGATACCGAGCGCGAGATAGGTGCACGCCCCGAGGATCGCGATGACCGTCGCGGGCAGCCGTTCGAGCAGAAAGCCGACGAACATCGCGGCGAGAATGATCAGCGACAGGACGGCCTGATGGGACTCGATGAAAGCTCGGACCGCTTCGACCATGTCAGCCGTTCTGCGCCCTGTGCAGCAATTTATGGTCGGCAAGGACAAGCGCCATCATCGCCTCGACCACCGGCGCGCCGCGAATACCCACGCACGGGTCGTGGCGGCCCTTGGTGACGATGTCGGTCGCCTCGCCCGCCTTGTTGACCGTCGGCACGGGGGTGAGGATCGAGCTCGTGGGTTTGAACGCGACGCGCACGACGACGGGCTGGCCGGTCGAGATGCCGCCCGCGATGCCGCCGGCATTGTTCGACAGGAAATCGGGGCGATTGCTGCCGTCGGCGGCAGGGCGCATCGGGTCGGCATTCTCTTCGCCACGCAGGCGCGCGGCGTTGAAACCCGCGCCGATCTCGACCCCCTTCACCGCGTTGATACCCATCATCGCGGCGGCGAGGTCGCTGTCGAGCTTGGCATAGATCGGCGCGCCCCAACCCGCGGGGACACCGCTCGCGGCGCATTCGATCACCGCGCCCAGTGAACTGCCCGACTTGCGCGCGGCATCCATCAGTCCTTCCCAGCGCTGCGCCGCGGCGGGATCGGGACAGAAGAAGGGATTGCGATCAATTTCGTCGAGGTCGAAGTTCGCCGGATCGATCGCATCGCCGCCGATTTCGGCGACCCAGGCATGGATCTGTACTTCGGGAATCACCAGCCGCGCGACGCCGCCCGCAGCAACGCGCGCCGCGGTCTCGCGCGCGCTCGACCGGCCGCCGCCGCGATAGTCGCGGATGCCGTATTTGGCGTCATAGGCATAGTCGGCGTGGCCGGGGCGATAGGCCTGCGCGATCTCGCCATAATCCTTCGATCGCTGGTCGACATTCTCGATCATCAGGCTGATCGGTGTGCCCGTCGTCTTGCCTTCAAAGGTGCCCGACAGGATCCGCACCTGGTCGGGTTCCTGCCGCTGCGTCGTGTGGCGCGACTGGCCGGGGCGGCGCTTGTCGAGGAAAGGCTGGATATCGGCCTCGGAAAGCGACAGGCGCGGCGGACAGCCATCGACGACGGCGCCGAGCGCGGGGCCGTGGCTTTCGCCCCACGTCGTGAAACGAAGAACGCGTCCGAAGCTGTTGAAACTCATTGCCCTATCCCATCCGGCCAAATGCGGGAGCATAATCCGCGCGTCCGCCTAGCGGCCAAGGCGCGCCCGAGTCCAGCATCATCGCCATGAAATGCGGCCCCGCAAAGGGCGACGCGAAGCGCGCGGCGAGATCGGGCGAATAGCGGAAGCGCGGGTAATAGGCCTCGTGCCCGAGGACGAAACCGATCGCCACGCCTTGGTCGCGCAAGGCATCGAGTCCGGCGCGGATCAGCGCATCGCCAATCCCCTGCCCCTGGCTGGCAGGTACGACCGAGACGGGCGCGAGGCCCGCGCCCGGAAGCGCGGCGCCGTCGGCTTCGACGTCCATCCGGCTGAACAGCACATGCCCGACGACGGCGCCGCCCTGTTCGGCGACGAGCGAGACCAGCGCATCGCCGTCCGCTTCGATCATGCGGACCAGTTCGGCCTCGCCCTGATGACCGAAGTCCGTCCCGGCGAAGGCCGCGCGAATGACGCCGTCGATCGCCTCCGCATCCGCCGCCGTCGCGGGGCGGATGACGAGGGCATCAGACAAGCGAGATGTCCGGGGCGTCTTCCTGTTTCATGCCGACAGTGTGATAGCCGGCATCGACATGGTGCGTTTCGCCGGTGACGCCGCTCGACAGGTCGCTGAGCAGATAGAGCGCCGAGCCGCCGACATCGTCGATCGTGACGTTACGGCGCAGCGGCGCATTATGCTCGTTCCATTTGAGGATCAGGCGGAAATCGCCGATGCCCGACGCGGCGAGCGTCTTGATCGGGCCGGCCGAGATCGCGTTCACGCGCACCCCCTGCGGACCATAGTCGTTGGCGAGATATTTGACGCTCGTTTCGAGCGCCGACTTGGCGACCCCCATGACGTTATAGTGGGGTATCACCTTCTCGGCGCCATAATAGCTCAACGTCAGCAGCGAGCCGCCGCCGTTGCCCGTCTCGGGATCGAACGGCGTCATCATCGCCGCCGCGCGCTTGGCGACTGCGGTGAAGCTGTAGACGCTGATGTTCATCGTCATCAGGAAGTCGTCGAGCGTGACATCGGCATAATGGCCGCGCAGCGCTTCCTTGTTCGTATAGCCGATCGCGTGGACGACGAAATCGATCGTCGGCCAGCGCGCCGAAAGCGTCGTGAACGCAGCATCGAGATTGTCCATGTCGGCGACATCGCAATCGATCAGGAAATCGCAGCCAAGTTCGTCGGCGAGCGGCTTCACCCGCTTCAGCATCACATCGCCCTGATATGAAATCGCGAGTTCGGCGCCATGCGCGTGGAGCGCCTTGGCAATGCCCCACGCAAGCGACTTGTCGTTCGCGAGGCCCATGATCAACCCGCGCTTGCCCTTCATCAGACCCGTCATTTTTTGTCTCCAGCCCCTTTGGCTTCAAACTTTACATCGTCGACGCGCCCAATAGCGTCGTGGCCCAAATCCTCAACCTCTACCAAAGCGGCATTGAGTTCGGCGCCCATCACCATACCCAATCCGACGAGGTAGAAAAAGAAGAGCGCGACCATGACACCCGCGAGGCTGCCGTAGGTTGCGTCGTAGGAGAGCAGGCTGGCGAGCAGCGGCGGCAGCGCGAGCGTGACCGCGATCCACCACAAGGTCGTGAACAGCGCGCCCGGCCATTTGGGAAACTGCCGCCGCCGGTATTTCGACGGCGTCAGGCTGTAGAACAGCATGTAGATCGCGAGGAACAGGCCGAAACCCGACACGCCGCGCGAGATCGCAACGACGCCGACCGACTGATATTGTTCGGGCAGCACGCGCGTGACGAACTGTTCGATGCCGACGATCAGCACCTGCATGCTGAACGACAGCAGCATGAGCACGACCGCGCCGGTGATGATGCCGATCGACAGCAGCCGGTAGTGGAAAAAACCCTTGCTGAAATGCGTGCCATAGGCGCGGCGAAGGATGTCGCGTACTGTCTCGATCAGGCTGCCGACGGTCCACAGCGCGACGAGCGCGCCGAGCCACAGGAAAATGCCCGTGCGCGCGGTCATCACCTCGCGGATCGGCCCCGACAGCGCTTTGGCGACCGTCGGCGGCATCGTCGAGAAAACCGCCTCGATCGCCGCTTCGCCGCCGCTGCTTCCGCCGAAAAGCGACAGCGCCGCGGCAAGCAGGATGAAGAAGGGGAAGAGCGCGATCAGCGCCAGATAGGCGAGGTTGCCGGCGTGGATGAAGCCGTCGGTGTAAGTGCCGACGACGACGCGGCGGGCAATGCGGTACGCGCGCGTCCCCGGCCCGAGCTGTTCGCGGCTGCGGTCGATAATTCCCTGCGCCCGCGCGCGCAGCTTGACGCGCTTCGCGCGCTCGGCGCGCGCCTCGGGCGAGTGCGGCGAATGCCCTTCGGCCAGAAATTCCTTGCCGACCTCGTCGGCGACCTCGCGCTCGAGCGCGGCGACGATCTTTTTCTCGCTGGCGTCAGCCACGCATCACACGCCAAGCTCCGCCCGCACGGCGCGGTCGTCGGTCCATTCGCTGAGCAGCGTCACCAGTGCATCGTCGTCGGCGGGCAGGTCGACCATCAGCCGCACGAGCTGGTCGCCGCGGCCGCCGCCTTTCTGGCTGAATCCCTTGCCCTTGAGGCGCATCACCTTGCCCGACGACGATCCCGCGGGGATCGACAGCATCACCGGCCCGTCGACAGTCGGCACCTTGACCTTCGCGCCCTTGACCGCCTCGTTGAGCGTCACCGGCAGGTCGAGACGGATGTTCGCGCCGTCGCGCTCGTAAAAGGGGTGATCCTTGACCGTGATCGTCACGATGCCGTCGCCATTGCCGCCCGGCCCCGGCTGACCTTTGCCGGAAAGGCGCATCTGCGTACCGGTTTCGACCCCGGCGGGCAGTTTCAGGTCGATCGTGCCGCCGTCGGCCAGTGTGATCCGCTGCGGCGCCTGCGTCGCGGCGTCGATGAAGGATACCGACAGGCGATAGGCGACATTCGCGCCCTTTTGCGGCGGCGCGCTGCGCCCGCCAAAGCCGCCGAACGGGCCGCCGCCACCGCCGCCGCCGCGACCGAACAGCCCCTCGAAAATGTCGCCGAAATCGGCGCTTTCGTTTCCGAAGCCGCTGAAACCGCCGGGTCCGGTGCGCTGGTCGCCGCGGAATCCGCCGCCACCGCCATAGCCGAACGGCATGGCAGGATTGCCCTCGCCGTCGATCTCGCCGCGATCGAACTGCGCGCGCTTCGTCTTGTCGGACAAGATGTCATACGCCTTGGTGACGTCGGAGAATTTCTCCGACGCCTTCGGATTGTCCTTGTTCTTGTCGGGGTGCAGTTCCTTGGCGAGCTTGCGATAGGCGGACTTGATCTCCGCTTCGCTTGCACTCTTCGCAACGCCCAGGGTGGAATAGGGATCGGCCATCATGCTCCTGTAGCCCGATAAGTGACTGGCCGTGAAGGCCCGATTGCGCGTCGATGTGGGAATGCGCCGCAAGAGATCAAGTTTCGCATATGCCGCTCGACCATGCGCGCGCGGCACATTATGACCGCGCGCATGACGGACGATCCCTTTGCCCTGTTCAACAGCTGGTTCGCCGAAGCGCGGACGAGCGAACCCAACGACTCCAATGCGATGGCGCTCGCGACGACGACGCCCGACGGCCGTCCGTCGCTGCGCATGGTGCTGCTGAAAGGGCATGGGCCCGACGGTTTCATCTTCTACACCAATCTTGACAGCCGCAAGGGCGGCGAGCTGGCGGCGAACCCGTATGTCGCGCTGCTGTTTCACTGGAAATCACTGCGGCGGCAGATCCGCATCGAGGGCGCGGTGACGCCGGTCGACGACGCCGTCGCCGACGCCTATTTCGCGACGCGCAGCCGCGACAGCCAGCTCGGCGCGTGGGCGAGCGACCAGTCGCGCCCGCTCGACAGCCGCAAGACGTTCGAGACGCGCTTCGAAGAGATGCAGGCACGGTTCGACGGACAGGACGTGCCGCGCCCGCCGCGCTGGTCGGGCTGGCGCGTGACGCCGACCGCCATCGAATTCTGGCAGGACCGCGCGCACCGGCTGCACGAGCGCACACGCTTCGTGCGATCCGGCGACGGATGGACCAGCGGATTGCTCTATCCATGAGCGCGCCGCGCCGCCTTCCGATCAGCCAGGTCGACGCCTTTGCCGACCGCCCGTTCACCGGCAACCCCGCTGCGGTCATGCCGCTCGACGAATGGCTTCCCGATGCGGTGCTGCAGGCGATCGCGGCCGAGAATAATCTGGCCGAAACCGCCTTCCTGATCCCCGACGAGAGCGGCGAGGCCGATTATGAGCTGCGCTGGTTCACGCCCGGGGTGGAGGTCGCGCTGTGCGGCCACGCGACGCTCGCGAGCGGGCATGTGCTGCTCTCGGCCGCCCAGTGGCGCAACGACATGACGTTCCGCACGCGCAAGGCGGGCATCCTGCGCGTCGCGCGCAACGGCGAGGACGAAGGCTACAGGATGGCGCTGCCCGCGTACCCGCCCGCGGCGAAGGCGATGCCCGATATCGTTCGCGCGATGGGCGGCGATGTCGTCGAAACTTTGTGGCACGAGGGCGGCTATGCGTTGATCGTCTACCCCGACGCGGCAAGCGTCCGCGCGCTCGAACCCGACCTGCGCGCGCTCAAGAAGGGCGGCGACATATTATATATCGCAACCGCGCCGGGCGCGGGCGACCCATCGGGGGCCGACGTCGTCAGCCGCGCCTTCGCGCCCGGCGCCGGGATCGACGAGGATCCGGTGACGGGATCGGCGCACAGCGTGCTGACGCCCTATTGGACGACACGGCTGGGGCGCGACCGGTTCGCCGCCTATCAGGCGAGCGCGCGCGGCGGCCATGTCGGCTGCCGCCTCGACGGCGGCATGGTCGAACTCACGGGGACCTGCGTCACGACGCTGGTCGGCGATTTCCTGCTATAGCGCTTCGGTCAGGTCGGCGAGATGGCGGCGCAAGGCCGGGAACTGCTCGTCGGTCGTCACGCCGAGCCGCACGATCGTCAGCCGCTGCGACGGCGAGACGATGATATATTGCCCCTGATGGCCGATGCAGGCGAACAGGTCGTTGGGGCCACGGTCGGGCCATAGCGCCGGGGTCACCCCCGCGGGGCGCTTGCGATTGAGCCAGATATGCCCGCCATAGCCCCCGTCATTCTTCGACGGGGTGAGCATGAAACGCATCCAGGTTTCGGGGAGCAGCCGCTGGCCGTTCACGACGCCATGGTTGCGCAGGAATTCACCGAACTTCGCATAGTCGCGCGCGGTCGCGTGCATGATCGACCCGCCGATCATCGTGCCGCGCGCGTCATATTCGGGCGTCAGGCTGGTCATTCCCAGTGGCTCGACCAGCCGCCCGCCGATGAAGTCGCGCATCGCGTCGCGGCGCGCGTCGGGGTTCTGCGACGGGGTCAGCGTGTCGGCGATGATGTCGGCGAGGATGACGCTGGTCGCCGAGCTGTAGTTGAACACCTCGTCTGGCTGCGCCGCTGCGGGCTTCGCTTCGGCAAAACCGGCCATGTCGCCCGCGCCGCCGCCGAACAGCATCGCGACCGTATCGCCCTGCCAGACCGGATCGCCGGTCTCGACATGCTCGAGCCCCGACGACATGTGGAGCAGGCTGCGGAGCGTGATCGCACCGCGCGGATCGCCGCTGCGCTGCCACGCATCGACCGGCGCCGGACCGTCGAGCGACAATTGCCCGTCGGCGACGAGGAAGCCGGTGAGCACCGCGGTGATGCTTTTTGCCATCGACCAGCTGATGAGTTTCGATTCGGGGCCGAACCCGGCGGCATAGCGTTCGTAGATCGGCTCGCCGTCGCGCAGCACATAGAGCGCGCGCGTCTGTCCGACATCGTCGGCGTCGGTGAAGAGCGCGTCGGCGCGCGCGCGGACCGCGGCGGGCAAGGCAGGAAGCGGCTGCGGCGCATCGACCGCGGCGACGCCGTCGAGCGACGCGCCGAATTTCGGCGCCGGCGAGGCGGGCGCCAAATTGCCCTGCCCCGCCGCCTGGCTCAGCGACCAGACGCCGAGCGTCGCGAGCGCCACACTTGCCAGAAGCCGTTTTTTCGTGATCATGGCGCGGGTGAATAACATCAATCCGACCGGGCCGACAACGGGCGAGACGCCGCCACACGCCGCGCCGCCGCCCGCCGACCCGACCCCCGCTGCGAGGCCCAGGAAGGCGAGCCGCTGGGGCGGCTGCCTGCCATGGGCGATCGGGCTCGCCGTACTGCTTGCGGTCTTCGCGATCTGGAAATTCCCGTCGTTCAAGGCGCAGGCCGAACTGGGGTCGGCCTATGCTGCGCGCGTCGGCTGTTCGTGCCGCTATGTCCAGGGCCGCAGCCTCGAAAGCTGCCAAAGCGATTTCGAACCCGGCATGGACATGGTTTCGCTGAGCGAAGACCCCGCAACGAAGACGGTCACCGGCAGCGTCCCGCTGCTCGCGTCGCGCAGCGCGCGCTACGCGGGCGCCAGCGGCTGCCTGCTACGCCCCGACAATTAACGCCGGAAACGAAGCGCGACGAGCGCAAGCGCCGCGGGCGCACCGAAGACAAGCAGCCCGATCGCCGCCTCCTCCGCCCAGCCATAACCGGCATGGAGCACGCCGACGAGCAGGTTGCCGATCGACACCGCCAGCCACAGAACGAGGAACAGCCGCGTCGCCCGTGCACCGTCCCGAATCGCAAGGCGCAGCGCGATCAACAACGCCAATCCGGCGAGAAGCATCATCATCGTGTGCGACATCCTATCCCGCGCCCTCCATGATCAGGGTCGCCGATCGATGGCGCCGCCGCCACTCGCCGGGCGACATGCCGAGCTTGCGGCGAAAGATCGCGCAAAGATGGGCATGGCTGGAAAAGCCGGTCGCGAAGGCAATTTCGGCGATTGTCAGCGGCCGGTTCATCAGGAACCAGCAGGCGTGACGCAGCCGCTGGCGCAGCACATATTGCGCCGGCGTGCGCCCGGTAGCGCGCGTGAAGTGGACGATCAGGCTGTTCACCGACATGCCGACTTCGGCCGCCATATCCTCCACGGTCAACGGCAGTTCGAGCTGCGTCTGGATGAACGCCATCAGGTCGTTGATGCGCTGAACGATGGCGGGAGAGTCGGGGCGGCCGGCCATCGCCGCGAGCGTCTCGTCAAGGATCGCCAGTAGCGGGCCGGCCGCCGCTGCATCGCCCGCGAGCAGCGCGCGAACCAGCGCCGCGAGCGCCATGTCGTGATGCGCCGCCAGCGCGCGCGTGCCCGGCGCGACCGTCAGCATCGCCGCCGGGATTTCGACCTCGATCGTGCGAACCGCGCCCCCCTTTGCCGCGGCGCGATAACGACGGCCCGCCGGCACCAGCCACATTTCGCCGGGCAGCGGATCGCCGAGCGACGTCCGTTGATCGTCCTGCCAGGTTTCGAGCCAATGATAGCTTCCCGCCTCATAGAGGATCAGCGCATGGACATCGCGTTCGATCGTCCAGCTCGACGGGCCATCGATCCGGTCAACGATCGAGGCGACCCTGAGTCCTCCCACTTCCATTACTTGAGTATGGCAAGAATGGGAAAATGTGAAAGCCTGCTATATTTGCCAATTCTATGGTTAAATCGCGCCAACCAATACTTCGCCTGACTTGCTCAGCCGGAGGAAAAACGAGCGTCAACAAGATCCTTTCGCGTGCCCCAGACACGTCGATACAGACCCCCCCCAGGCGGGCGACACCCTTGTCGCCCGCCGCCTTTTTAGGGTCCTGACCCTAAGGGCGAATACAGGGCCTTGTTTCAGGTCGCGGCGAGGAACTCGTCCATCGCCAGATTGACCGCGTCGGGTGCGTCCCACGGCACGAAATGACCGCAGTCGGGCACCTCGACAATCGTCACTTCGGGGACAAGCTCTTCCATCCCGTCGAGATTGCACGGCGGCAGCGCGACATCGTCGAGCGCCCAGATGACGAGCGTCGGGATGTTGAGCTTCGGGAACGGGACCGCCGGGGGTTCGGCATAGGGTGCGTCCATCGCGGGCACGTCGATCGTCGAACCGCGATACCAGTTGATCATCGCGCGGCAGGTGTCGCGATCCTCCCAATCCTTGAGCAGCCGGCCGATCTCGTCGGCGGGCTGGAGGCCGCCACTCGGCACGCGCCCTTCAAAGGCATGGGCGAGGATGCCCGCAATGCCATGTTCTTCGATGATCGCATCGCTCGCGGGGTCGCGAAAGGTGCGGATATACTGGCTCGCGGCGCGCTGGTCGGCGTTGACCGCGAGCAGCCGCTGGAAGATGCCGGGATGCGGCGCGTTGGCGATGACGGCGCGGGTCACGCGGCCCGCCCAGGCCGGGTGCAGCCCGCCCGGCTGGCCGCCAAGCGCAACGCCCCACGCGATCGCGCCGCCCCAGTCGTGCCCGACGACCGTGAATTCACCGACGCCGAGCGCATCGGCGAGCGCGAAGATGTCGGCGATCAGCTTGTCGGGTGTGTAGGATTCGACGTCCTGCGGCTTCGACGAGCCGCGATAGCCGCGCTGGTCGGGGGCGATGCAGCGGAAGCGCGTCGCGAAATGCGGCAATTGATGGCGCCAGGTACGGTGCGATTCGGGAAAGCCGTGGAGGAACATCAGAACCGGCGCGTCGCGCGGCCCCATATCGACGACGTCGAGCTCGACCCCGGTTGAAAGCTTTACACGCTGCTGCTCGAAATCGCCGATCATCGACACCGCTCCTTTGGTTTCTTTTCAAAACCAATCTGGCGGGGATCGATGCGGCTGGCAAGCTGCAACACATGGCGGGGTATCGGGCGATGGAAATCGGAGATTCGAACTGTCGGTTTGGGGGTGGGGAGCTGCCATACCCAATATTCGTCATCCCCGCGAAAGCGGGGACCCGGAGCGTACGTAAGCTGATCCCACACTGGGTTCCCGCTTTCGCGGGAATGACGAAGTTATAAGAACCGAAACGTCAACTTCCGGTCGCAACCTGCCCTTCAGGGATAGCTCACCGTCTTCGGCATTCCGGGAAGCGGGATGAATTCTTTGCTGTCGCCGGGGACGAGCGGGAATTTGCGCTCTTTCCACTCCTGCTTCGCGTCGTTGATGCGGTCGCGGCTGGAGCTCACGAAATTCCACCACAGATGGCGCGGCGTGCTGAACGCCTCGCCGCCCAGCAGCATGACGCGCGCATCGCTTTCGGCGCGCAGCGTCATCGCCTGTCCGGGTTTCAGGATATAGAGGCTGTACCGGTCGAGCGCCTCGCCATCGAGGCTCGCATCGCCGAGCGCGACAAGCACCGCGCGTTCGTCCGCCTCGGCATCGATCGGGATCGTCGCCCCGGCGTTCATCAAGATATCGGCATAGATGGTCGCGCTGTGCTGCGTCGTCGGCGCGGTCGCGCCCCACAAGCTGCCCATGATCACCCGCGCCGAAACATGGCCGTCCTCGACGAGCGGCAGATCGCCCGCCGCGACATGTTCGAAAGCAGGGTCGATCTCTTCCTTGCCGTCGGGCAGCGCGAGCCAGGTCTGCATCCCCGAAATGCCCGATCCGGTCGCGCGCTCGCCCTGCGGCGTGCGCTCCGAATGGACGATGCCGCGTCCGGCGGTCATCAGGTTGCACGCGCCCGGGCGGATCGTCGCATAGGTGCCAAGGCTGTCGCGATGGTCGATCGCGCCTTCGAACAAATAGGTCAGCGTCGACAGGTTGATATGCGGGTGCGGACGCACGTCCATGCCCTGCCCGATGTCGAAATGCGCGGGGCCGAACTGGTCGACGAAGATGAAGGGACCAACCATCGTGCGTTCCTTGTTGGGCAAGGTACGCCGCACGTCGAACGCGCCGATATCGTGGGTCGAAGGGGTGATGACGGTAAACATCAGCCGAGCCTTTCCAGTGTCTTTCGGGTCTTTTCGGTTTCGACATTGCCCGTGTTGCGCGTCGTGCCGGGTTCGAGCAGGACGACATGACATTCGCCGTCCAGCGCTTCGGGGCAATGTTCGACGCCGTGCGGGACGATGATGAACTCGCCGGGCCCGACGATCTCGTCGCGGTCGCGAAACGCCATCTTCATCCGGCCGGCGACGACGAGGAAAAGCTCATCCTCGACATCATGGTGATGCCAGTCGAATTTGCCGTCGAGCTTGACCAGCTTGACCTGAAAATCATTGATGTCGCCCGCGACGCGCGGGTTCCAGTGATCGTGGATGGTCGCGAAAGCTTCGGCGAGGTTCACCTTGGTCGTCATGTCAGTCCTCTTTCTGGCGCGCATCCATCATTGGGACGGCGCAATCGATGCGGCGACGGCGCGCAATTCGCGCACCATCGCACCGAACCCGAGGCCGCCGTCCGCCCAGCTGCCGATATCTATGGTGACGACGCGGCCGTTGATCCAGGTCGTACAGCCGGCCATCCGGACCGTCCCCACCTCGTCACCCTTCAATGCGACCGCCATCGTTCGCGCCTGATAGACGCACAGATCGTCATGGCCGAGGTGGACTGCCGATATCTGCGCGTCGATCTTCCGGCCCGTCGTGCTTTCCATACGGCGTTCGACGCGCTCGGCGAAAGCCTCGGATTCCTGTTCGCCGATATAGCTCGCGCTTCCCATCTGTTTCGCCACAAACGCCAGATAGGCCGCGCGCGACGGCGCGTTCGGATTGAAATTTTTCACATATTTCAGATGGATGAAATTCTGGTCGCCGCCATCGTCGCTGCTCGCGGATTTGCAATCCTGCACATAGGCAAGATTGGCGACAATATGCCCGTGGGCGCCCGAATGCTCACCGACCGCCGCCGCGGGCGTTCGCGGCGGTGTGCAATAGCCATTGGGCATGGGCAACCGATAGGACCGCCCGTCGATATCGAACACCAACGCTGCCGGTGCGTTCGGCGGCTGTGCAACCGGCGCATCGGCGAACAGCGCCAGCGCGGCGAGCGCGAACATGGTCACGCTTCTCCCGGCGCCGTCGCCTTGATCGCGAGCGCGTGGACGCGCTGGCCCGGCAGGTCGCCGAGCGCCTTGTTCACCGCGCGCTGGCGCGCGACGCGGTTCAGGCCCGCGAAGCCCGCCCATTCGATGCTCAGGCTGAAATGCGACTCGCCGCTGCCGTCGTCGCCCATATGGCCGTGATGGCTGGCGCTATCGTTGTTCACGACAAAATTTGCGTCGGGAAAGGCTGCGCTGAGCAGGCTTTCCATCTCTTGCTGTACGGGGCCTTTGCTGCTCATGGGTTGACCATAAGCGCTTCGTCGCCAAATTATAAGACCTCCAGCATCGCTCGAAAGTCCCTTGTGCCTTCTTCCGCACGCCCTTCCCGTTTTCATGGCCGCGTCCCGCGCGAGGAACTGTGCGCCGCGCCCGGATGCCGCGAACCCGGCGAATTCCGCGCGCCGATGGCGTGGACGCGCTCGCCCGACGGCCCGCCGCAATATCGCTGGCTGTGCCTCGACCATGTGCGCGAATTCAACGCCGGCTATAATTTCTTCGAAGGCATGACCGCCGACCAGATCATGGAGGCGCAGTCGCCGACCGCCGGCTGGGAAACCGAAAGCCGCACCTTCCGCCCCGCGGGCAGCGCCGACCTGCCGCCGCGCTGGGCCGATTTTCGCGATCCGATCGACGCGCTGGGCGCGCGATTCCGCCAGCGGATGGACGAGGCGCGGCGCGAGGCCGCCAATCCCGGCATCTCGCGCGAGGAACATGCCGCGATGCAGTTGCTCGGCCTGCCCGCCGGTGCCGACCGCGCGGCACTGCGGCGGCGCTACAGCGAGCTCGTCCGCAAATATCATCCCGACCGGAATGGCGGCGATCGCAGTTTCGAGACAAGACTCGGCGAAGTCGTTGCGGCATATCAGTTGCTGAGAAAGACTAAGGCATTCGCATAGGAGAGGCGCGATGACCGACCTGAACGAAGCGCGGATCGAGGTGGTGCGCCGGCACATGGCGCTCGAGATCACGCACGACTGGGACGGCGTCCTCGCGACCTTCGACCATCCACGCTACGAACTGATGGGGCCCGGCACGATCTTCGACGGCGAAGCGGCGGTGCGGTCCTATTTCGCCAGCTCGCGCGAGCCCTTTCCTGACCAGGCGAACGAGGTCATCGCGATCGCCGCCGATGAAACGACGAACACGGTGCTTGTCGAATTCTGGCTGACGGGCACGCACACCGGCCCGCTGAAACTCGGCGTGCGCACGATCCAGCCGACCGGCAAGGCCTTCCGCATTCGTATGGCCGCCAGCTTCGAATTCGCGCCCGGCGGCGACAAGATCGTGTGCGAACGTCCCTATTACGACCAGTCGGCGGTGATGAAGGCGCTCGGACTCCTCTGAAAAGGCGTTGCAAGCCGCAACCCATGACGATACCGCGACAGCCGAAGCGCCGCCGCGCGGCGACTCTCCCCGTTTGCTTGCTGGACTTTGCCATGACCGATATTCCGAACAGCCTTCCCGATCACCACGGCTCGACGCTGCTTGCGGCGCCCGATACCGAGGTCGATGCGCGCGAGGTCTTCGGGGTCGATATCGACATGAAGGTGCCGGCGTTCAGCGAGGCGGACGAGCGCGTCCCCGATCTCGACCCCGCCTATGTCTTCGACGGCGACACGACGCTCGCGATCCTCGCGGGCTTCAAATATAACCGCCGCGTGATGGTGCAGGGCTATCACGGCACCGGCAAGTCGACGCATATCGAACAGGTTGCCGCGCGCCTGAAATGGCCGTGCATCCGCGTCAACCTCGACGCGCATATCAGCCGTATCGACCTTGTCGGCCGCGACGCGATCGTGCTGCGCGACGGCCAGCAGGTCACCGAATTCCGCGAAGGCCTGCTCCCCTGGGCGCTGCAGACCCCCACCGCACTGGTGTTCGACGAATATGACGCCGGCCGGCCCGATGTGATGTTCGTGATCCAGCGCGTGCTCGAAACAGAGGGCAAGCTGACGCTGCTCGACCAGAACCGCGTGATCCGCCCGAACCCGCATTTCCGCCTCTTCTCGACCGCGAACACCGTCGGCCTCGGCGACACGAGCGGCCTCTATCACGGCACGCAGCAGATCAACCAGGGCCAGATGGACCGCTGGAACATCGTCGTTACGCTGAACTATCTGCCCGCCGCGACCGAAAGCGCGATCATCCTCGCCAAGGTGCCGGACACCGACGAGACGACGGTCGCCAATATGGTGAAGGTCGCCGACCTGACACGTCAGGGTTTCATCAACGGCGATATTTCGACCGTGATGTCGCCGCGTACGGTGATCAGCTGGGCGCAGAATACCGCGATCTTCAACAATATCGGCTTCGCCTTCCGCCTCTCGTTCCTCAACAAGTGCGACGAAGCCGAACGGATGATCGTTGCAGAATATTACCAGCGCGTGTTCGGCGAGGACCTGCCCGAAAGCGTCGTCGGCAAATAAGCGGCCGGGGCGTTCGCGCGCGCCGGATCGATTTCTCCCTTCCAAAGCCTGCCATCCTCTGCCAGCGTCGGCGAATGTGTCAGGCTTTTCAAAGGTGAAACCGCCGTGCGAATGATGCGCCTGCTCGCGATCCTTGCCCTTGCACCCTTGTCGGGATGCAGCATCGCAGCGGTCGATTATGGCAAGGTCCGCCATGCCGACTATGTCGCCGACCCGCGCTGCACCGCGCAGCCGGGCGCCGCCGTCGATGGCGAGGCATTGCCCTATTTCTTCGCGACGAGCCGCCTGCCCGACTGCCGGACGAGCGAGATCGAGCTACTCCATCACCGCGGCGACCAGATGCGTTACGGCCGCTTCAACGCGCCGCGCGACGTCGTAATCGGCAAGAAAAAGAAGCTGCTCGCGCCGCTCGCCTTCCAGACCTCGGCCGACTGGTGGCGCGCACTGCAGGCAGAAACCGACCGCAAGCAGGGCCGCGTGCTGCTCTATGTCCACGGCTATCGCGAAAATTTCTCGACGACGTCGAAGGACGCCGCGCAGATCGCGCGCATGACGGGATTCGACGGTCCGATCATCGAATATAGCTGGCCGTCGCAAGGCAAGGTCCTGAGCTATGTCGTCGACGAGACGAACATGTATCACGACGTCCGCAATTTCCGCGACTTCCTGAAATCGCTCGCCGAACAGAGCTGGGTGAAGGAGGTTGTGGTCGTGTCGCACTCGCTCGGCGCGCGGCTCGTGATCCCCGCGATCGCCTATGTCGATCGCACGTCGAGCAGCGCCGACAGCAGCAATATCTCGAACGTGATCCTCGCCTCGCCCGACATCGACCGCGAGACCTTCGAGCGCGACATCGAGGAGGAAGTGCTGTCCGCACGGCGCGTCGCCAACAATCGCCGGATCACCGTCTATGTCTCGCGCGCCGACAAGGCGCTCGCCGCATCGCGCGCGATCCACGGCTACCCGCGGCTCGGCTCGCCCTATTGCTTCAACCCGTTCGAGGCGGCCGACCTGAAAGCCCAGGGACTGCCCGAGCGTTGCTACCCGGCCTCGCGCGCCGGGTTGACGGTGATCGACACGACCGATGTGTCGCGCGGATCGACGGGGCACAGCAATTTCCTGCGCAGCGGCGTGGTGTGCTGGGACTTCATCGATGTCGTCGCCAACAAGCGCACGCGCCCCGAACGGGTCGCGACCCAGCTTGCGCATGTGTTCCGCCTGCTTCCCGATCCTGTGATACCCAAGAACGGCGACGATGCGATCTGTCAGCGGACGCCCGAAGTCGAAGAGCCGCAGTGAGGCCCTAAAAGCCGCACATGATCGCGAAGTTGGTGAGCCAGACGACCGGCCCCTCGCCGGTCCACAGCCACAAGCCCCCCGCCGCGATCAGGACAAAGAGCGCAAGCGCGATCCAGTCCTGCCGCGCGATCTTCACGCCGGCTGCAGCCGTTTGACCGGCGCGTCGGCGATCGGCAGGTGGACCAGCCCCGCGAACAGCCCGAGCGCGATCGAGAAGCCCCACGCGATATTATAGCTGCCGGTGGCGTCGAAGATGAGTCCCGCGGTATAAGCGCCGAAAAAGCTGCCGAGCTGGTGGCTCAAAAACACGATGCCATAGAGCATCGAGAGATAGCGGATGCCGAAGATGCGCCCGACGATCCCGCTGGTCAGCGGCACGGTGCCGAGCCAGAGAAAGCCCATCGCCGCCGCGAAAACGAGCGCGCTCGCGTGGCTCAGCGGCAAGAAAAGGAACAGCGCGATCACCGCCGAGCGCGCGGTATAGAGTGCGGAGAGCACATATTTCTGGCGCATCAAATCGCCCGCGCGGCCGAATACGTAAGAGCCGAGAATGTTGAACAGCCCGACGAGCGCGAGCACCTGCGCCCCGATCTCGATCCCCAGCCCCTTATCGTCGAGATAGGCAGGCAAGTGGGTGGCGATGAAGGCGATGTGGAAACCGCAGACGAAGAAGCCCGCGTTGAGCAGCCAGTAACCGCGATGGACCGCCGCCTCGCGCAGCGCCTCACGCGCGGTCTGTTCTTCGGCGACGAGCGCCCCGGGCGTGTCGGTGCGGCCCGAAACGCCGATCGCGAGCAGGCCGCACAGCGCGACGAGACCCGCCATGATCCACAAGGTCTGATGATAACCGATATCGCCGAGCAGCATCGAGGCGAGCGGCACGACAAGGAACTGGCCAAGCGAGCCGCCCGCAGTCACGATACCGAACGCGCTGCTGCGTTTTTCGGGGCTGACGACGCGGCCAACCGCGCCGAGCACGACGACAAAGGTTGTCGCCGACTGCGCCATGCCGATCAGCAGCCCGAAGCTGATGTGCAGCCCGATCGCATCGGTCGCAAACGCCGCCCCGACCAGCCCGAGCGCATAGAGCAGCGCGCCGCCAAGCACGACGCGCCCGGCGCCATGTTTGTCGGCGAGCGCGCCGACGAAGGGCTGGACGAGGCCGAAGAGCAGGTTCTGGAGCGCCATCGCGAGCCCGAAGTCCGAGCGGCTGATCCCGATATCGACACTCATCTGCGGCAGGAAGAGGCCGAACGACTGGCGCACGCCCATCGCCAGCGTGACGATGAAGGCGGCGCAGAGGATGACGACCCAAGGCGTTTTCATGGGGGAGAGTCTGGGGGAGGACATGAGCGGCGGATGCGCCTCCCTTCCGCTTGCGTCAAGCGAGCTTAGCTATGGCCGTCCGAGCCAAAACTCGGTAGCAAAGCAAAACCCTCCCCCTTGATGGGGGAGGCAGCGAGACTTGCGAACTTGTTCGCTAGTCGCAGCGGTAGGGGTGTGGTTGCGTCATGAAACGAACGCCGCCGAATGGCGCCACCCGGCGGGCAAGGCGATTGCGGAACGAAATGACCGAGGCCGAACGCAAAATCTGGACACTGTTGCGCACGGCCTTTCCCGATTGGCGCTTCCGCCGTCAGGTTCCGATCCGCCAGTATATCGCGGACTTTGCATGCCACCGTGCACGGATCGTAATCGAAATCGATGGCGGCCAACACAATGAAAAAACCGACGCGACGCGTACGGCGACAATCGAAAATGACGGCTATCGCGTGGTGCGTTTCTGGAACAATGATGTGCTCGCCAATATTGACGGTGTCGCCACCCTTCTGACAAAGGCTTTGAACGAGACATCACCCCCACCCAACCCTCCCCCATCAAGGGGGAGGGCTTTAGAAGACCGCCCCGCACGATGACCGCCCAATCTCCCCTCGACGATTTCAAGGCCGCGCTGTCGAGCGTCGCGCGCGCGGTGACCCGCGATGCCGAGGTCGAGGTCGGCTTCACCGCCGACGCGCCCGCGCAGATCGGCAAGGCGATCAAGGTGCCGACCCCGTCGCGCACGCTGCCCGCCGACCAGGTCGCCGAGGCGCGCGGCTTTGCCGACAGTTATGCGCTGCGCATGAAGCACCACAGCGAGAAATTGCACGCCGCGGCGCGCCCGAGCGAGCCGCTCGCCGCGGCCGCGTTCGACGCGATGGAGCGCGCGCGGATCGAGGCGCTGGGTGCGCGCCACATGAACGGCATGCGCAGCAACCTGTCGGCGAGCCTCGCGATGCGGATGCGCAGCGACCCGATCAGCCGCGCGCAAGGGCGCGAGGATGTGCCGATTTCGAGCGCACTCGAACTGATGCTGCGCGAGGCACTGACCGGCGAGCAGGCGCCGCAAGGGACCGAGACCGGCCTCTCGCTGGTGCGCGAATGGATCACGGGCGAGGCGGGCGGCGACCTCACCGCCTTGTCGATGCTGCTCGACGATCAGGCCGCCTTTGCCGAGACCGCGAAACTCGCGCTCCGCCACCTCGACCTCATCCAGAGCGACGAACCGCTCGAGGAAGGCGCCGAAGACGGCGGCGAGCAGGACGAAACCGAGGCCGAGGACTCGCCGGAAGAACAGGAAAGCGAAGACGGCGGCGCGGGTGAGAGCCAGGTCGACGCGCGCGCCGAAATGGCGGGCGATCAGGCCGATGACGGCGACAGCGACCCCGACGCGCAGGAAATGGAAGCCGACGGCGAACCCGAAATGGGCGGCGAAGGCGACGAGGGCATGCTGCCCGTGCGCCCCAACCGCCTGCCGAGCGACATTCCCGATTTCAACTATCTGCGCTTCACCGAAAAGCATGACGAGATCATCCTCGCGACCGAGCTGTGCGACGCCGACGAGCTGACGCGGCTGCGCGCCTATCTCGACCAGCAGATGACGCATTTGCAGGGCGCGGTGACCAAGCTCGCGAACCGTCTCCAGCGCCGCCTGATGGCGCAGCAGAACCGCGCGTGGGATTTCGATCAGGAAGAAGGCCAGCTCGACGCGGCGCGGCTCGCGCGCGTCATCGTCTCGCCCGGGCAATCGCTCAGCTACAAGATCGAGCGCGATACCGATTTCCGCGACACCGTCGTCACGCTGCTCATCGACAATTCGGGCTCGATGCGGGGGCGGCCGATCAGCATCGCGGCGATCAGCGCCGACATCCTCGCGCGCACGCTCGAACGCTGCGGCGTGAAGACCGAAATCCTCGGCTTCACGACGCGGACGTGGAAGGGCGGGCAGAGCCGCGAAGACTGGCTCGCCGCCGGGCGCCCTGCCCACCCCGGCCGCCTCAACGACCTGCGCCACATCATCTACAAACCCGCCGACGAACCCTATCGCCGCGCGCGCAAGTCGCTCGGACTGATGATGCGCGAAGGCTTGCTCAAGGAAAATATCGACGGCGAGGCGCTGATGTGGGCGCACCAGCGCATCATCGGCCGCCCCGAAGAGCGCAAGATCCTGATGGTGATTTCGGACGGCGCGCCGGTCGACGACAGCACATTGTCGGTGAACCATGGCGCCTATCTCGACCAGCATCTGCGGCAGGTGATCGAGTGGATCGAGAACCGCTCGCCGGTCGAACTGTGCGCGATCGGCATCGGCCATGACGTGACGCGCTATTACAGCCGCGCGGTGACGATCATGGACGCCGAGCAATTGGGCGGCACGATGGTCGAACAGCTCGCGGGCCTGTTCGACATCGATTGACCGGATAGCAAAAGGGGAACGGCCATGCCGTTCCCCTTCGCGTTTCTTCCGGCCATCCGGCCAGCGCTTATTTCTTCTTGCCGGTCCACGCTTCGGGATCGAAACCTTCGAGCGTGTCGCCCTTCGCCCCGGCGGCAATTTCCTCGGCGGTCAGGAACTTGATCGCGACGCCGCCGGCCTTGGTGCTGCCCCAGCTCATCGCCGTGATCCGGCTGTCGCCATATTTGGCGCCGATCACGGCATCGGCACCCAGCTTTTCGCCGCGTTCCCAGATCTCGTTATAGATTTTCTGCTGCGACGCTTCCTTGCTGAAAATCGTCGCCTTGCGCACCCCAGCGGTCACCACGCCGATGATCTTGTACGGCTTGTCGGTGATGTCATGGGGAAAGACGGGCACGCCCATTTCCTCATTGACCATCACATAGGTGGCGTCCTTCTTCTTCGCCGCGGCAGGCGTCGACACCGCCATTGCGGCGATAGCGATACCGCCAATCATCCCGATGAATTTCATTGTTTGCTCCCCCTTGTTGATCCGTGACAATTCCCTCTCCTTTCCAAGCGGGTCAACAAGATTCTGGCTTGGCAACTTCGCCTATTCATGGCCTATCTGGCGCGGGGTTGCGGGGGGCAGGAAATGACGTTGATATTGGGCGCGGCGATGGCCGTTTTACTTTCGGGAGCGGGGCAATCGGGGGCGATTGTCGAAGCGACTGCGGCGCCGAATTCCGTCCCGGCGGTGACCGCCGAACCGGCGGTTTCTCCGCTCGTCCTCAAGCGTGACACGCCCATTCATTTCATGGTGATCTCGGAAGTCACCACGAAGACCCACACGCCCGGACACCGTTTCAGGTTGCGCGTCGACAAGCCGGTTTTCGTCGATGGCGTCCTCGCACTTCCGGTCGGGACGATCGCGTGGGGCGAAGTGCTCGCTGCGAAGAAGAGCGGCAATGCCGGCAAGTCGGGATCGCTGGAGGCGCGGCTTCTTTATGTCGACGTCAACGGATATCGCGTGCCAATCAGCGGCAACAACACCGCCAAGGGCGCGGGCGGCGGTGCCGAAACGGCGCTCGGCGTCCTCGCGCTGGGGCCGCTCGGCCTGCTCGCCAAGGGCAATAATGCAAAGATCAAGGCAGGCGAGCTGATGACCGGCTTCGTCGAACAGGACACCGAGATTCCGCGCCCGCAAGCGGCGGCGCCATGATGAGAGGCCGCGCGCTTCTTGCCGCAGCCGGGCTGGTGCTCGCCTGTCCGGCTGCCGGCGGAGAGCCCGCTGCCGCACGCGGCGCTGCGGCACCGGCGGCGCAGCTGTTGCTGCCGGCGGGGACGCGGATCGACCTGGTCACGCGCGATGCCGTGTCGACGAAGAAAAACGAAAAGGGCGACCTGCTTTATCTGAAGGTCGCGACGCCCGTGACCGTGGACGGCGTGGTCGCGATCCCCGCCGGCACCATCGTCGTCGCGCAGCTGACGCGCGCCGAAAAGCGCGGCGCCTTCGGACGGTCGGGCAAGCTCGACGTCCAGTTGCTCTATGCCGAGCTTCCCGGCGGCCCCTTGCGCGTCAGCGGCACATTGGAAGCGCGCGGCAAGAAGGATGCGGGCGATGGCGCCGCGACCGCCGCGGCCTTCCTCGTCCTGCCCTTTCTTTCTACGGGCCGCAGCGCCGAAATCCCCGCGGGGTCGGAGGTTTCCGCCCGGCTCGACCGCGATCTGCGGGTCGACCCGCGATAATCGCGGCCCGGAATCGCCTCTTCTGCACGCAGGGTGACAAGCCCTTTGCCCCTCGTTACAACCCCTTCCCGATGCAGCAGGGACTCGCGGCCTGACGACGAGAGCCACTGGATCGACATATGTGCTGAGGGGTCGCCGGCATGACTTGGGGCCGCACCGGAGTGGTGCGTGGCTGAGGGGGCGACTGACACATGAAAAAAGCATCCGACCTGTTCATCGAATGTCTCGAAGAAGAAGGCGTCGAATATATCTTCGGCGTTCCGGGCGAGGAGAATCTCGATTTCCTCGACAGCCTGTCGCGATCGAAGAAGATCAAGCTGATCCTGACCCGCCACGAACAGGGCGCGGGCTTCATGGCCGCGACCTATGGCCGCCACACCGGCAAGACCGGCGTCTGCCTCGCGACGCTCGGCCCCGGCGCCACCAACTTCGTGACGGCGGCGGCCTATGCGCAATTGGGCGGGATGCCGATGATGATGATCACGGGCCAAAAGCCGATCAAGAAGTCGAAACAGGGACGTTTCCAGATCCTCGACGTCGTCGCGATGATGGGGCCGATCACCAAATATACGCACCAGATGGCGTCGTCGGACAATATCCCGAGCCGCGTGCGCGAAGCCTTCCGCCTCGCCGAGGAGGAAAAGCCCGGCGCGGTGCATATCGAACTGCCCGAGGATATCGCCGACGAGCATACCGACAGCCTGCCGCTCAAGCGCAGCCATTCGCGCCGCCCGACCGCCGACGTCAAATCGATCCGCGAAGCGGTGAAGGCGCTCGAGGAAGCGACCTCGCCCGTCCTCGTCATCGGCGCGGGCGCGAACCGCACGATGACCAGCCGGATGCTGCTCCAGTTCATCGAGAAGACCGGCATCCCCTTCCTCACCACCCAACTCGGCAAGGGCGTGATCGACGAGCGCCATCCGAAGTTCCTCGGCTGCGCGGCGCTGTCGGCGGGCGATTTCGTCCACCGCGCGGTCGAGGCGTCGGACTGCATCGTCAACCTCGGCCACGACGTGATCGAGAAGCCGCCCTTCTTCATGCAGCGCGGGGGCCCGACCGTGATCCATGTGTCGACCAAGACCGCCGAGGTCGACCCCGTCTATTTCCCCGACATCGAAGTGATCGGCGATATCGCCAACGCCGTATGGCAGATGAAGGAAGACATCGTCCCCAACGGCGGATGGAAATTCGATCACCTGCTCGCCTATCGCAAAGCCGAGGTCGAGCATACGGCGCCGCTCGCGAAGGACGAGCGCTTTCCGATCTTCCCGCCGCACCTGGTGCAGTCGATCCGCGACGCGATGCCCGACGACGGGATCATCTGCCTCGACAATGGCGTCTACAAGATCTGGTTCGCGCGCGGTTATACCGCGTGCAAGCCGAACACGGTGCTGCTCGACAATGCGCTCGCGACGATGGGCGCGGGACTGCCGTCGGCGATGATGTCGGCGATGGTCTATCCGGGTCGCAAGGTCATGGCGATCTGCGGCGACGGCGGCTTCATGATGAACAGCCAGGAGATGGAGACCGCGGTGCGCCTCGGTCTCAACATCACCGTCCTGATCCTCAACGACAACAGCTATGGCATGATCCGCTGGAAACAGGCGAACATGGGCTTCAAGGATTGGGGGCTGACCTATGGCAACCCCGATTTCGTCAAATATGCCGAAGCCTATGGCGCCAAGGGACACCGCGTCGAAAGTGCGGCGCACCTCAAGGAATTGCTCGCGCATTGCCTCGACACGCCGGGGGTCCACCTGATCGACTGCCCGGTCGATTATTCGGAGAATGACCAGATCCTGAATATCGACATCAAGAAATTGTCGAAGGAATTGTGATCCCCTCCCCTCCCGCTTGCGGGAGGGGCAGCGAGACTTGCGAGCTTGCTCGCTAGCCGCAGCGGGGTGGGCAATCTCACCGCCGCTGGCCCACCCCCGACCCCTCCCGCAAGCGGGAGGGGGGAGAAGCTGAATGAAACTCAAGGACGTCTACCCGCTCTACCTCAACAACAAGGCGGTGCAGCCGAACACCGATCTTGAGGTGGTCGACAAATTCACCGGCGAGGTCGCATTCCGCACAGCGCTCGCGACCCCCGACATCATCGACGAGGCGATCGCGGGCGCCGTCCGCGCCGCCGAACCGATGGCGCGGCTCGCGAGCTTCGAGAAGCGCGACGTCCTCAACCATTGCGTGACGCGCTTCCAGGAGCGCGCCGACGAGCTGGCCTATGCCCTGTGCGTCGAGGCGGGCAAGCCGATCGCCGACAGCGAGGGCGAGGTCAGCCGCCTGATCGACACCTTCCGCATCGCCGCCGAAGAGGCGGTGCGCAATTATGGCGAGGTCCAGCCGCTCGACATTTCGGCACGCGCCAAGGGCTATATGGGGATGTGGAAGCGCGTGCCGATCGGGCCGTGCAGCTTCATCTCGCCGTTCAATTTTCCGCTCAACCTCGCCGCGCACAAGATCGCCCCGGCGATCGCGATCGGTTGCCCGTTCGTGATGAAGCCCGCGTCGCTGACACCCCTCGGCGCGATCATCATGGGCGAAGTGCTCGCCGAATGCGACATCCTGCCCGAGGGCGCGTTCAGCATATTGCCCGCGACGCGCGCGGGCGCCGACCTGTTCACCACCGACGAGCGGCTCAAGCTCCTCTCCTTCACCGGCTCGCCGGGCGTCGGCTGGGACCTGAAGGCGAAGGCAGGCAAGAAGAAGGTCGTGCTCGAACTCGGCGGCAACGCCGCGGTCGTCGTCGACAAGGATGCCGACCTCGACCATGCGCTCGCGCGGATCATCTTCGGCGGCTATTACCAGTCGGGGCAGAGCTGTATCCATGTCCAGCGCGTGATCATTCACGAGGATATCTACGACCGCTTCCGCGACATGCTGACCGCGAAGGTCAAGACGCTGAAATCGGGCGATCCGAAGCTGCGCGATACGTTCATCGGCCCGATGATCTCGGTCAAGGAAGCGCAGCGGCTGAAAGGCTGGATCGACGATGCGGTCGCCGCGGGCGCGACGCTGCTCGCGGGCGGCGGCTGCGAAGGAAACATGCTCGAAGCCGCGTTGCTGGAGAATGTCCCCGGCGACACCGACGTCGTGCGCGAGGAAGCTTTCGGCCCCGTCGTCATCCTGTCGAAATTCGCGAACTGGGACGAGGCGCTCGCCGAAGTCAACGACAGCAAATTCGGACTGCAGGCCGGGCTGTTCACCAGCGACATCCAAAAGGTGCTCGACGCGTGGGACCATCTCGACGTCGGCGGCATCGTCGTCAACGACGTGTCCTCCTATCGCGTCGACAATATGCCCTATGGCGGGGTCAAGGATTCGGGCCTCGGCCGCGAGGGTGTGCGCTTCGCAATCGAAGATATGAGCGAAATCAGGAATTTGGTGATCCGGCGAACCTGATTGGATCATGGTTAACCGGATATGTGTCAAATAGGCAACGTCACCAAAGCGTCTTCGAACTTTCTTCATATTGTCGCGATTTTGAATCGCACGCTGTAACATTTCGCGTGTCTACGCCGGGGACAGCTAAAGGCTGTTTCCGGAGTGTGACATGGCATCGATTTCGACCCTGCCGATCCCCGCCCGCTTTCCCGACCCCTTCACGACCGATCCGCATGTTCCCGAACGGCTGATCGGCGAGCGGCGGAGCTATCGCAGCGTGTGGGTCAGCGACATCCACCTCGGCACGCGCGGCTGCAACGCCGCGATGCTGATCGACTTTTTCGACCATGTCGATTGCGAAACGCTGTACCTTGTCGGCGACATCATCGACGGCTGGCGGCTCAAGAAGCGCCATTTCTGGCCCCCCGAGCACAATGACGTCGTCTGGCGCGTGCTGAAGCGCGCGAAGCGCGGCACGCGCGTCGTCTACGTCCCCGGCAACCATGACGAGATGGTGAAGCCGTTCGACGGCTTCGATTTCGGCGGGGTCGAGATCCGGCGCGAGGCGATCCACGAGACCGCCGACGGCCGCAAACTGCTCGTCGTCCATGGCGACGAGTTCGACGCGGTGATGCTCGCGCACCGCTGGCTCGCCTTCGTCGGCGACGCCGCCTACACCGCGCTGATGAAGTGCAACGTCGTGGTCAACGCGGTGCGCAGCAAGTTCGGCCTGCCCTATTGGTCGCTGTCGATGGTCGCCAAGCACAAGGTCAAGAACGCTGTCCAGTTCATCGGCCGCTACGAAGAAGTCGTCGCGCACGCCGCGCGCTCGCGCGGGGTCGACGGCGTCGTGTGCGGCCATATCCACAGCGCCGAGATGCGCGAGATCGAGGGCACCGAATATTATAACGACGGCGACTGGGTCGAAGGCTGCACCGCGCTGGTCGAACATCACGATGGCACGATGGAAATATTGCACTGGGCCGAAGAGGTCGCGGCGCGCAGCGCCCCGGCGAAACTCGCGCTGCCGGCAGCCGCATGAGGATCCTCATCGTCACCGACGCATGGGAACCGCAGGTCAACGGCGTCGTCCGCACGTTGCAGGCGACGATCGGCGAATTGCGCGCCGGCGGGCATGACGTCGGGGTCGTCTCGCCCGACCTGTTCCGCTCGATCCCCTGCCCCTCCTATCCCGAAATCCGCCTCGCCTTTGCCGGATGGCGCAAGGTCGGGCGGCATATTCGCGCCTTTGCCCCGCAGGCGATCCATATCTCGACCGAGGGTCCGCTCGGACTCGCGGCGCGGCGCTGGTGTCTGAAGAACGGTTTTCCCTTCACCACCGCCTATCACACGCGCTTTCCCGAATATGTCGCGGCGCGTTTCCCGATCGCGCCCGATGTCGTCTGGCGCTTCATCCGCTGGTTCCACCGCCCGGCGCGGCACATCATGGTCGCGACGCGCAGCCTCGCACGCGAGCTCGCCGAACAGGGCCTTGGCCAGACGATGATGTGGGAACGCGGGGTCGACCACGCGTTGTTCCGCCCCGACCGCGCGCCCCACCCGGCCTATGATGCCCTGCCGCGGCCAATCCAGCTCTATGTCGGCCGCGTCGCGGTCGAGAAGAATATCGGCGCGTTCCTCGGATGCGACCGGCCCGGTACCAAAGTCGTCATCGGCGACGGCCCGGCGCTCGCCGAGCTGAAGGCGCAGCATCCCCAGGCGCTGTTCCTCGGCAAACTTGGCGGCGAAACGCTCGCCGCGGCCTATGCGGGCGCCGATGTCTTCGTCTTCCCGAGCCGCACCGACACCTTCGGCCTCGTCGTGATCGAGGCGCTGAGTTGCGGAACCCCGGTTGCGGCTTTCCCGGTGCCGGGTCCCGGCGACATCGTGACCGACGGCGCCGGGGCGCTCGACGACGACCTCGGACGCGCGATCGACGCAGCGCTGGCGTGCGACCGCGCCGACGCCGCGGCGCTCGGCGCGCGTTATAGCTGGTCGAGCTGCACCGCGCAGTTCGCGAAGGCGCTGACCTTTGTCCCGTCGGAGCCCGCGCCCGACGCGCCCCGCGGCGCGGCGGGCCTCGCGGCCTAGAAGGTCTTGCGCCACTCCAGCTCGATATAGCGGCCCAAGGGGTCGATATAGCCGGGCTGGTAGTTGAGCGGCACGACGCCGTTCGCATTGGTGATCTTGCGCTGCGCGTCGAAGACATTGTCGATCGACAGGCGCACGCGCGAGCCTTTCAGGAAGGGCAGCTTTTCGGTCAGCTTCGGCTTCTGGTTCAGGTCGACGAAGAAGCGAAGGTTGAAGGTCGCTAGGTCGCCGAACTTCAGGTCGCCCGCCGTGCTGCCGGTTACCGTGCTGCCGCTGTCATATTTGGCGCTGAGCCGGACGCCCATGCCCTTGTTGAACAGCCCGCCGTCGAGCTCGAACAAATGCCGGTTGCTGCCGCCGTTGCTGCCCGTCGCCGACCCGTTGAGCAGGTCGAGTTCGGGGACGCCCGGACGGATCAGCACCGTGTCGGTCAGCTTGATCGTATGATAGAGCGAGACCTGCCAGCGCCCGCCCTGCGGCCCGCCGAACATGCCGCCGGGACCGCCCGGACCACGGCCGCCGCCGCCCATGCGCGGACCACCGCCACTACCGCGCGGACGATCGGCGCCGCCACCCTGACGGCCGCCCGGGCGCGCGCCTTCGCCGCCGGGCGCGCCGCCGGGGCCGCCCGCGCCAGGACCGCGCTGTTGCTGCTGGCCGAAGCTCTTGCCGAAGTTGAGGCCCCAGCGAATCTGCGAATTTTCGGCGCGGTCGAAATTGACCGGCCGCTGGTCGATCGCGAGCAGCACGCCGTTCGGATCGCGGAACACGCGGTCGGGGAAGGCCGCCTCGATCTCGGGCGTCAGCAACGGAAAGCTGTTCGCCGTGTCATAGCTTTTGTTGCGATTGTAATTGATCGAGACATTCAGCCCCTCGACCATCGGCGGCGACCAGTTGAGCCCGAGTTTGAGGTCGCGGCGCTGTTCGGCGAGCAGGAAGGGATTGCCGCCCGTCGTCGTCGTGATCTGGACCGTCTGGCCGGTCCGGATGTCGTAATAGGTGACACCATCGGTCACCAGCGGCGCGGCGCCGAGCTGCTGGATGCCCGGCGCAGCCTCGTCCTGGTTGAAACTCGCGATCAGCGACAGATTGTCCGTCACCCCCCAGTTGAGGTTGGCGCCCCAGCTCTTGAGTGCCGAAAAATCGCTGGGATTCTGCACCTGCCCGCTCAGCGTCAGCGACACGCGGCCGATGTTGCCGACCTGATATTCGGGGTCGAGCAGCGGCACGGTCAGCGAGCCGAAAACCCCCGGCAGGTCGCGCGCGAGGTCGCTGGTGGCGATGCCATTGCTGTTTTCGGACCGGCTGTCGAAACGCAGCCCCGAATAGCTGCCCGTCATCGACAGGCGGATCGGGCCCGCCCAACCCTCGGTCACCGTGCCCGACAGATTGGCGTTGCCGCCGAAGGTCTGCTGGCTGCTGTCGAACCGGTCGCGCGCGCCGCTGATACGGTCGGTAAAGGTCAGTTGATCGGCGTCGGCATAATTGCCCGACACCGACCAGCGCCAGTCGCCGAGCATGCCGTTGACGCTCGCGGTGGTGGTGAGGTTGCGGCTGCGGCTGTCGCGTGTCAGCGGATCGGAAACCCCGCCGACGCCGGGGCCGAGCAGCGAGAGGCTGTCGGTCTGGTCGAAGCGCACGTTGATCGACGCGTCGGTCACCTTGTTCAGGCTGCGCTGGATCGTCGCGTCGATCAGATATTGGTCGGACGCCGACAGCAGGCTGCGCGCGGGCGCCTCGGCCGCCTGCGCGGGATCGTCGTAGACGAGGTTCCGCTCGCTTTCGAGCAGCATCGTCTTATGTTCCCAGCCCGCGTTCACGTTCAGCCGGCCGTTTTCGCCGATCATCAGGAAGCTCGGCTCGATCTCGCTCTGGAAGCGGCCGCCCTGCGTCGGGATACCGCCCTCGCCCTCGACCGCGATCTGCCGGAAATTGGGCTTGAGCACCATGTTGACGACGCGTTCGTCGGCCGAATAGCCATATTGCAGTGCGACCTCTTCGGGGAAAACCTCGACCTTCGCGATCGCCTCTGGCGGCAGGTTGCGCACTTCGCCGAAGCCGCCGATGCGGCGGCCGTTGACGAGGATGATCGGCCGGCCGCCACCGCGTCCGCGGCCCGAGCGCGTCTGCGGCGCGAGCGCGTCGAGCAGTTCGGACACGTTCGACACGCCATAGCTTGCGATCGCCGCTTCATCGAGTTCGGCCTCGGCCTTGATGTCGGTGTCGAGCTGCCCCGCAAGACGCGGCGCAGTAACGATGATTTCGTCCTCGTTATAATCGTCATAGGCGTCCTCGACCGTTTCGGGCGCGGCAGGGACGGATTCGGCTGGCTGTTCGGCCACGGCGCCGGCGACAGGCTGGCCGATCGGCGCCTGCGCCATCGCGGGCAGCGCGAACGACGCCCCGGCGGCAAGCAGCGCGGCACGTGCGGAAAGGGGCAGGCGGGCATTATTCATCGGGGGAGAGCCTCTGTTTCTTTTCTGTCTTGGTTTTTTCTTTGCATGACGGGGCTTAACGCCTCCTGACGCAAGGCTTTGTCTCGCGTTCACTTATGTCGCAATTGTCGCAACAATGTGTCGGGGCCATCGCCGTTCGACGGGCAGCCGATATCGACCGCTGGACAGCATGGGCCTTCGCCCTTATCGGCCACCCATGCCGACTCCAGACTCTTCCGCTCCGCCCGAATCCATCCTGATCATCGACTTCGGATCGCAGGTGACGCAGCTCATCGCCCGCCGCGTCCGCGAAGCCGGCGTGTATAGCGAGATCGTCCCGTTCAGCGCCGCCGAAGCCGCGCTCGAACGGATGCAGCCGAAGGGCGTGATCCTGTCGGGTTCGCCCGCCTCGGTCCCCGCGACCGGCAGCCCGCGTGCGCCGCAATCGGTGTTCGACAGCGGCCTCCCCATCCTCGGCATCTGTTACGGCCAGCAGGTGATGAGCCAGCAGCTCGGCGGACAGGTCGAACCCGGCGGTGCCGATGGCGAGCGCGACGGCGAATTCGGCCGCGCCTTCCTGACCGTCACCGAACCCTGCGTGCTGTTCGACGGCCTATGGGAGGTCGGCGAGCGCCATCAGGTGTGGATGAGCCACGGCGACCGCGTGACGCAGTTCGCCCCGGGCTTTCGCATCGTCGCGATCAGCGACGGCGCCCCCTTCGCGCTGATCGCCGACGACGAGCGCCGCTATTATGGCACCCAGTTCCACCCCGAAGTCGTCCACACCCCCGACGGCGCCAAACTGATCGCCAATTTCGTCCGCCACGTCTGCGGCTGCAGCGGCGACTGGACGATGGCCGAGTTCCGCGCCACCAAGATTGCCGAAATCCGGGCGCAGGTCGGCGACCAGCGCGTGCTGTGCGGCCTGTCGGGCGGCGTCGACAGCGCGGTCGCCGCAGTGCTGATCCACGAGGCGATCGGCGAGCAGCTCACCTGCGTCTTCGTCGACCACGGCCTGCTGCGCATGAACGAACGCGAACAGGTCGAGCGCCTGTTCCGCGATCACTACAATATCCCGCTCGTCGTCGTCGACGCCGAGGAGCGTTTCATGAGCGGCCTCGCCGGCGTCACCGATCCCGAAAAGAAGCGCAAGTTCATCGGCGCCGAATTCATCAACGTCTTCGAGGAAGAGGCGAAGAAGATCGGCGGCGCCGATTTCCTCGCGCAGGGCACGCTCTACCCCGATGTCATCGAGAGCGTCAGCTTCACCGGCGGCCCGAGCGTGACGATCAAGAGCCACCACAATGTCGGCGGCCTTCCCGAGCGGATGAACATGAAGCTCGTCGAACCCTTGCGCGAGCTGTTCAAGGACGAGGTCCGCCTGCTCGGCAAGGAGCTCGGCCTCCCCGACATCTTCGTCGGCCGCCACCCCTTCCCCGGCCCCGGCCTCGCGATCCGCATCCCGGGCGAGGTCAGCAAGGACCGCTGCGATATCCTCCGCAAGGCCGACGCGGTCTATCTTGAGGAAATCCGCAATGCGGGGCTTTACGACGCAATCTGGCAGGCCTTCGCGGTGCTGCTGCCCGTCAAGACGGTAGGCGTGATGGGTGACGGGCGCACCTATGACCATGTCTGCGCGCTGCGCGCCGTGACGTCGACCGACGGCATGACCGCCGATATCTACCCGTTCGACGCCAGCTTCCTCAGCCGCTGCGCAACGCGCATCATCAACGAGGTGCAGGGCATCAACCGCGTGGTGTACGACTATACGTCGAAGCCGCCGGGCACGATCGAGTGGGAATGATTTGGGGCACCAAAAACGCCTTGATTAGCTCGCAACGCCTCCCCGTAACCAATTGATAAAATTTATTTTAGTTGTCGATAACATTCGACGACTATCGGTGGGTAGGCTTCCCATTTGTCGGCGCCGCTGACGGTGCCTGCTGCTCTTGTCACTTTTGAAAATCGTCGATACCGTCAGGGACACAACAGCCCCTGACGGTCTTTTTTTCCTCTAATAGTCGGAAAAGTGGTGCTTTTTCGAGCGGGAGAGCTGCGTTTTCGGGCTGACGGTGTTTTATTGTTGGAGGCCTAGCGATGCTCACTGATGCCGAGCTCAAACATTTGAAACCAAAAGAGAAACCTTATAAGGTGACGGACCGTGACGGCATGTACGTCCTCGTTTCCTGTGGTGGCGCCATCTCATTCCGTCTCGACTACCGGCTGAACGGACGTCGGGAGACCGTCACCTTCGGCCGATATGCTCCGTCGGGCCTTTCGTTGGCCCGGGCGCGCGAGAAATGTATCGACGCAAAACGCCTGATCGAAAGCGGCCAGTCTCCGGCACTCGAGAAGCAGCGGGCAAAGCGTCGGCTGAAGGAAGCAAAGAGCTTCGGGCAGTTCGGTGAGAAGTGGCTCACATCCGCGCCAATGGCGGACAGCACGCGAGCCATGCGGCGCTCCATCTTCGAACGCGAACTTCTGCCACTCTGGAAAAATCGTCTTCTGACCGAGATCACCCCTGGTGACCTTCGCGCGCACTGCCTCAAGATCGTAGATAGGGGTGCGCCAGCCACAGCCATACACGTGCGCGACATCGTCAAGCAAATTTACGGCTTCGCGAAACTTCACGGTGAGAAGGTCGCCAACCCCGCCGATGAGGTTGGACCGGCGTCGATCGCTACTTTTGTTCCGAAGGATCGCTCGCTTTCACCGTCCGAGATCCGCGTCCTCTTCAAAGTTATCGAACGCGTGCCGACCTTGCCGACTATCCGGCTCGGCATGAAATTCTTCCTCCAGTCGATGGTGAGAAAGAGCGAGCTGCAGGACGCGGTCTGGGATGAAGTCGACTTCGAGAACGCGGTCTGGTCAATTCCAGCAGAGCGAATGAAGCGGTCGAGGCCCCACAATGTCTATCTCTCCACGCAGATGCTCGACATCCTGATTGCGCTCAAGACCTGCGCCGGCAGCTCGAGATATCTGCTCCCGTCGCGCTATGATGCGGATGCTCCCATGTCGCGTGCGACGTTCAACCGGGTTACATATTCGGTGGTGGAGCAGGCAGAGAAGGACGGGCTGCCCCTAGCTGCGTTCACCGTACATGATCTCCGCAGGACGGGTTCAACCCTCCTGAATGAACTGGGATTCAATAGCGACTGGGTCGAGAAGTGCCTCGCCCATGAAGACGGCCGCTCCTCGCGCGGTGTCTACAACAAGGCGGAATATGAGCAGCGGCGCCGACACATGATGCAGGAATGGTCGAATTGCATCGATGCCTGGATCGCGGGTCAGCGCTACGCCCCCGTTGTCGTCCCGCCGACTTGCCTTTGCTCGAACTCGATCCTAGCCTTTGACCGGGCGGGTGCGCCTGTCGCGCACATCGACATGCTGGGCCCGTGCGATCGGCCGCGCCCGGCGATCGGCTAGCCAGGCTTCTACCTCGGCGAGGTTCCAGACCACCGTCCTTGGCGACAACGCGTAGCGACGCGGGAACTCACCGCGCCGCTCCATCTCGAAGATCGTACTATCCGCGAGCGGCACCATCTCCTTAAGCTGGTGGCGCCGGATGGTCCGGGTATAGTCGACAGGGTCGCCCTTGGGCATTGGTACGTCTCGCATTCTGCCTGGTTTTGGAGGTCCGGCGCCCAGAAGGTGACCGGCCGCATTTGGGCCGCAGACACGCGAGCGTCCACACTGTTCCCATGAACTGCCCGAGCATGCGCATGATGGGTCGTTACGGAAGTTTTCGAACGAATAGTTTGTATCGATCTCATGATCGAAGCTCAGCCATCCGTCGACCGATCATCGCAAGGCATCGCCGTTCGATATCGGCGAGATCTGCAACGGAAAAATTGATCGGAAGCTGGCGTCCATAGGATCGATAGAGCAAAGGAATAAAGATATAGGTCGGTGCCATCTGCAAGGCGCTGGCACAGCGTAGGTGGTCGTCGAATTTGACTACCGGATTGCCCGCCTCAATCTCACGGAGCCAGCGGATGCTGATGTTCGCCTTTGGCGCGAACTGGCGCTGCGTCATACGCCGGCGCCGACGTTCATCCTCGATCCGGCGCCCAGAGATTTCCTTGAGTTCATCAAGTATCCTGTTGTCAGAACTCTCCATGAATTTGGGAAATGACATTCGCGCCTCCGATTGGACCCACAGCTCGCGGAAATGTGCGACTGTCGGCGCACGGCCGCAACGCAAGACGCTTTCAACCTGAAACAGTTATTCGGTTTTTCCATTGGCTTACGGTTACTTCGACTTGTTCGGTTGTCCGGAATTACCGGGAAATCCCGGCTCGTCAGCTCAAGCAACTAGCCAAACGCGAGCACTACAATACCCCGATGGGGCACGGCCGTGCCCCTCGCCTTGTTCCGCGCCGATCCAACCTTCATCCGTCCGGCATCAGGTCCGACGAAGAGCCGATCCTATTGGCTCGACCGGTTGCCAGTCCAGGCAATCAAAGTGGACGCCCAACGCCAAGGAGGACTCATGCTCAGGGATCGTACCAATACCCACTCGTTGCCATCAAATTGGCAGGAGTTGCGCCGCCCCCTGCTACAGCCGCTCAGCCACGATGTCAGCGGCACCGCACGCGACCACCCAAGTTGTTGTGAGCATCTGTCCGGATGGGGTGGGACCCGAGATTCGTTAAGTAGCTCCTCCAACTTTCGGAATCGCAACGGTATATCGCAGTGCGCCAACATCCTGCTTGCCGCAGCCGCTTTAACTGTAACGCCGCCGAGCCAAGCGCGGAGCATCGATAACAAAGCTGTGCTCGCGGCGGCAGCTGCCGAAGCCGAGCGTAATCTGCGCCAAAGCTTCACCAATCTCCAATTCGAGGATTTCGAGCCGTCACCGGTTCGTGGGCCGATATACCAGATGAGCGCCGGCGGCCGCATCATATACTACGCGCCCGATAGCGAGCACCTGCTGTTCGCGTCGATCTTCGACAAGAACGGCGTCAACCTGACTGCGCTGGCGCAGGAAGTCGGAGCTGCAAAAAGGCTGAAGGCAGTCGACACTGCCCTTGCCTTCACCGTCGGTCCCGAAAACGCGCCGACAGTCATCGAGTTCACCGATCCCGATTGTCCTTATTGCCGAGCGCTCGACCGCTATTGGGCGGCCAAGGCCGCAGAGGGCAAGCCGGTCCGCCGCCTGATCTTCTTCGTCAGCGGCATCCACCCGGAGGCAGCCGCGAAGGCGGAGCATATTCTCTGCTCGACCGACAAAGCGGTGGCTTTCAAGACCATCTACACCGGTGCGGCGCCGGCCATGCTGCGAACATGCACCGAGGGCCGAGCAAAGGTCGAAGCTCATGCGCGGATCGTCGGTTCGGCCGGGATCACCGGGACGCCGACGCTGATCGCCGGCGGCAAGCTGATCTCCGGCTTTCAGCAGGCCGAGATCGAAACGTTCCTCTCGTCAGCGAAGAGCGCCCATGCACCCCGCTGACTCCCTTCTCTTCATGGCGGACGCCCGGACGCGGGGAGCATCGTCGCTCTCCGCCCGAGCGCACCGGAATGCCGGCGGCGGCGCCCCCATCGGGCCGTCCAGCGCTGCCGTCGGCCGACAGCGATTGCCATCGATGCCGGCAGGCAAGTCAGCGGACAGCCCGACTTTTGAGAAAGCAGGTAATATGGTCAAAAATCTCCGCAAGAATGCGCTCTCGGTCGTCAACATCGGCATTCCCGTGCTGCTGTTGTCGATCATCGCGGCGAGCGCGCACGCCTTCACCGCGCCGGTCGCGGGCGACCTCGGCTACGACATCTACGACATCGTCGTGAACCAGGGCGTCAAGGGCCCGCTCGGCTTCGTCGGCGGCGTCGCGGCCTTCCTGTTCGGCGTGTCGCGGCTGTTCTCAAACATCATGATCGGCATTCCGACGATCGTGGCGGCGGTCTGCCTGATCAAGGCGGACTCGATCCTCCAGACCTTCGGGATGGTGATCTGACGGCATCGGATTGCGGACGAGCGGTTCGGTTCCTTCGCTCGCTCGCAATCCGGTAACCGGGAGGACAACGCTCCCGGAAAAGACCCTGTGTTTGGCGTCTGCGGACACGGGGTTGTGAAGCAGGAGGAGAAGGGTCGATGGACGAACGCCTGCCCCAATATCTGCACAAGCCGGTCCAGATCCTCTGGTTCGGATCGGACGAGTTCGTGCTGGTGGTCACGACCATCTTCGTCGCCGTCATCGTCGGCGGACTGGTCGGCTGGGCGTTTATCGCGGCCCTTCTCCTTTTCCTGCCGTGGAAGCGCGCACAGCCGCGCGGCTTCCTCGCGCATCTCGCATGGCGCTGGGGAATGCTCCGGTTTCGCCATTACCCGGGTCCGACCCAGACCCGCTTCTATGAATGAGGGCGGCTCATGTTTTCAAGAAATCGAAAGGTCGCTCCCGTCGATCTTCTGGTCGGCAAGCCCGCCAGCTTCGGCATCCATCGCTATGTCCAGGGCTCATCGAATTTGTTCGAGGAGAACCGGCTGCTCAAGTTCGCAATCGTCGGCCTGTTCGGCATCACAGCGGTACTCGGCGCGGTGATCTACAGCTCGGACCAAAAGCAGCGCACGGTGCTCGTGCCGTTCGGGGCGGGCGGCGACCTCTATGTGACGGGCTCGAAGCCGTCGGCGGCGTACATCCGCACGATCACGCGCAACATCGTCGCGCTCGCGGGGACCTATTCGGCTTATTCGGCAGACCGGCAATTCCAGGAACTGCTCTCGATCGTCCACCCGTCGGCGTACAACAGCATGCGCGACGGCCTGAACGGCATATTGGACGAACTTGCCGGCAATCCGACACTGTCGATCGCAACCTATATTCGTCCCGATCAGCCGGTTCAGTGGACCGATCGCGATATCCTCGTTCCCGTCGAGAAGGTCCGCGTGATCGGCGGCGTCATCCGCAAGTTCCGCGGCAATCTTCGCATTCGCTATGCCGTCGAGAACGGCCGCTTCTGGCTGGTTTCGCTCACCGAGGAGAGTTTCGATGCACAAGCTCGCTAGGGCGAGTGCGGCGCTGGTCGGCGCCGCGTTGCTGCTGCCCGCTTCCGCTTTCGCGCAGGCGATTACCGCCCTGCCCGATCAGACCAGCACGGTCCGGCTCTCGAACCGCGACGTCAATCATATCGTCTGCGTCGGCGGCGAGATCGAGGACGTCAAATTCTCGGCCGAGAAAGCGATCGCTGTAGAGCGCGCGGGTTCGGACGCCTGGATCAAGTTCCTCGTCAAGGAAATGGACGATATGGGGGCGGTCACCCGCACCTATGTGACGACTCCGAGCGAATTCTTCATTTCGTGCAACGGCGCGATCTATCCGATCTATGCGGAGCCTTCGGACATTCCCGCGCAGACGGTGACGTTGGTTCCCGGGCGGCCGCAGCGGGCGCGCGCTAACGAGGACCTGCTTGGGCCGCTGGTCGAGGAGGAGCGGGCGATCTCGATCAGCCTCGCGATGCTGCAGGATCGTGTGCCGGCGAGCTTCGCCGAAGTCGCGCCGCGCGCCGGGATCATCACGGTCCAAGCCGTGCCGTCGGCGACATTGATCGAGCGACGCAGGCTCGAGATCGAGGGATCGGGCCTCTCGGCCTCGGAGTACCGCCTCACCAGCGACAGCGATGCGACTTTGGAAGAACGGCAGTTCCTCGATCGCGGTCTGGGCGCTGACATATTCGCGGTCACGCTTGACCGGCTCAGCCTGAAGGCGGGCGAAAGTGTCCGGCTGATCGTCATCCGCCGCGGAGACGGACAATGACCGGCGGCCCCGAACCAGAAACGCTCGATCTCGGCGAGGTCGGCCAGCCGCTGCTGCCCGAATCTCCGCGCCCTGAGCGCGGCCCTGCATTGCTCGCCCTCAAGGAACGCTGGGCCACGCTGAGCTCGAAACAGAAGCTGCGCGCCAAACAATTCGGCGTCGCTGGTGTTGTCGCGCTGCTCGGGACAGGCCTTTATACCGCGAGCACAGGCGGAAGCGACGACAAGCCCGAAGCACCGACGGCGACCAAGCTCGACATGGGCGCGGGGCTGCGTGGCGACAGCCTCGAGGTGAAGCTCCGCGGCGATCTTCAGAAGATCCTCGATGGGCAGTCGCTGCTTGGCGAGCGCGTCGCCGCGATAGAGGAGGGCAAGGTCATCCCGGGAAGCAAACCTGCGTCGGCGCCCGACGGCGATCCGGGATTGCCTCCTGCCCTGTCCGGCGCCATTCCCGACTATCCTCCGGCGCCCGGCGAAGCCGAGGGGATGGCGGGTGAGATTCCGGCTCCGCCGATGCCTCCGTCTGCGCCCCCTGCCCCGCCCGCGCCGCCGGTCGAGAAAACCATCGGCGCGATCGGTGCGGCCGTAACGGCGCCCGGCGTGATCGCGGCCGCCGATGGGAAGGGCGTGCCTGCAGGCGCTAAAAAAAAGACCCGGACGATCTATTTGCCGCCTGGTTTCATGAAGGCGCGGCTGCTGACCGGGATCGACGCGCTCGCGAGCCGCGATGCGACCTCGAACCCCGAGCCGCTGATTGCCCGCGTCCAGGCGCCCGCGGTCCTGCCAAATGACGTGAAAGCCAATCTCTCAGGCTGCTTCGTCATCGGCAATGCAACGGGCAGTCTCGCAAAGGAGCGCGTCGAGGTTCAGCTTGTCTCGCTCTCCTGTGTCAAACGGCGTTCAAAAGGGACCCCCGATCGGCGTCGAAGAGGGACCCCTTTTCGGATATGATGTTGGTTTGTTGAAGATGGCCTTGCGCTGCGTGCGGCGGAGGGCGGGCGTAGCCCGACCGG